>ENA-ORRO01000028-ORRO01000028.1-human-gut-metagenome-genome-assembly--contig:-NODE-28-length-123040-cov-19.630622_pt1 | contig 123040 bp, 147 predicted proteins | sample MGYA00242176_ERZ509136 | MGnify/ENA primary metagenome ERZ509136 (study PRJEB26280, sample SAMEA2338644) | human gut metagenome | biome: human gut; feature: human-associated habitat; material...
GCCCGCCTGAAACGATGGTGTACACGCTATTCATGACGGGTGATGTGTGAAAAAAAGCCCCATATCCCAGAAGGGTCATACCCACGATTCACAGCGGGACGCCTTAATCAGGACGTCCCCTACGATATCGCATACAGGCGATGAAAATGAATGGGACCCATAAAAAAAACACGGCCATCGGCCCTGTGCGTAGGGGCCGTCCCGAAGGGCGGCCCGCCTGAAATGTGATGTACACGACATATATGACGGATGATGCATAAAAGCCCTATATCCCAGAAGGGGCATACCTACGATTCACAGCGGGACGCCCTTTGGGCGTCCCCTACAGTGACATCTACGATGTCGCGGTTGATTGCTAACCCCTAACTGCTACTTCTTCCACGGGCAGAGTTTCCGTTCGGCTATATCGAGGGCCATGTAGGCGATGATGCCGATGGCGGCCAGGGTCAAAATGGCGGCGTACATTTCTTCATAGTTGCGGACTTCCATGCGGTTCATGATGAAATACCCCAGGCCGGAAAAGGCGGCGAACGTTTCGGTAATGAACAGCAGGGCCAGGGCGATGCCCAGGGATGTTCTCAGCGCTGTCAGGATACCCGGTAGGCAGGCCGGCCAGATGAGGTGGCGGAAATCCTGCCATTTTGTCCCGCACAGGGAACGCATGGTCATGACCTGTTCTTCCGGGATGGCCTTGGCGGCATCGCGGACCATGATGGCGATTTGGAAAAAGACGGTAATGGCGATGATGAAGATCTTCGGGAAATCACCGAGTCCCAGGACGACGATGATGACCGGAAGGAAGACGACTTTGGGAATGGAGTAGAAGATATAGAGGAACGGCGACAACAAGGCGTCCCAGCGGCGGCTGCGACCGGCAGCCATGCCGACGGGGACGGCTGTCACCAGGGCCAGGGCCAGGCCGCAGATCATGCGGTACAGGCTGGAGGCGATGTGCGGCCAGAGAACGCCTGTCGTCATCAGGGTGTACCAGGTCTGGCAGACGCGGTACGGTGCCGGCAATAACGGTTTGTTCAAAGCCATACTGGCAGCCTGCCATATGGCACCGATGAGGAAGAAGGCCAGCAGGAGATGGGGCACATCGATGGGATTACTCGTTTTTCCGGACATCTTCGATGACACCTCCTGTCTTGGCAAAGACGACGGTCTTATCGCCCAGGGCGGCTGCTTCTTCCGGACTGTGGGTGACGATGATCGTCGCCATGGAGCTGGTTCCTATGTATTTCCGGAACAGGTCATAGCATTGATGGCGCATAGCCGGATCCAGGGCCGAGAAAGGTTCGTCCATGAGCAGCAGCTTGGGTTGCATGGCCATAGCCCGGCCCAGGGCGGTCCGCTGTTTCTGACCGCCTGAAAGTTCTCCTGGGTAATGTTTGCGGACGGCCGTCAGGTCCAGCGATTGCAAGAGTTTTTCTAACTGGTCCTTGTTCAGGGAATGGTGGTGGAGCTGTCCCGGCAAGCGGATGTTTTCTTCGACGGTCTTCCAGGGGAAGAGCCCATAATCCTGGAAGACGATGGCCAGATCCGGCCGGGGACCGGTCATTTTTTGGCCGGCAAAGCGGATCTGTCCTTCCGTCGGCGCCTGCAGGCCGGCGATGAGCCGCAAGAGGGAAGATTTCCCGCAGCCCGATGGCCCGACGACGGTCAGGTGCTGGCCTTCGTCCAGGCTGAGGCTGATATGCTGCAAGACGCGCTGGGGGCCGTGGCTGCCCTGATAGACGAGGCCCACGTCGTCCAATTGCAGCAGCGCTTCCCTTCCCTTGCCGTTACTGGACATGGGCGACCATTTCATCGTAGCTGTAGGCCTTGGGCAACAGGCCTTTCTGGACCATCCAGTTCATGATACGGCTGACTTCTTCTTCGGTCGGCAGGGCATGGGCCGTGTAAGACGGCGTGCGGTACGAACCGGCGACAGCTGCCGGGATATTGGCTTTCTTCATGGCCATGTCGCGGTAGGCATCGGGCTGGTTGTCCAGTTTTTCAATGGCTTCGTTATAGGCATCGAGGAAGTGGACGGCATCGTCGTGGTGTTTTTCGATCATGTCCTGGGTCAGGACGACGACGGACTGGGAATAATTTTTCTGGAGTTTCGTATCGTCGATGACGACATGGGCTCCCTGCTGGACGGCATAGGCTGCCAGCGGATCCGGCAGGATGGCCGCCTGGATGTCTTTGCCGGCCAGGACGGCTTCTGTGCGCAGGGCCAGATTCGGCATCTGGACGGTATGGACTTCGGCTGCAGGAATCCCCAGTTCTTGTTCATACTGGTTCATCAAATAGTCCATCATGGTATTTTCCGAGATAGCCACGGCGGCTCCGGCCAGCTGCTGCGGCGTCGTAAGGCTGCTGTTCGGCGACGATACGACGAGGAACCGGCCTTCTTGGGGAACGGCACCGAGGGCCATGGCGACGACGCGGACGTCGGTACCGGCTTTTTTCAGCAGGCCCGTGACGATCATATTGGTCATCATGCCATCGAGTTCGCCGGCTTCCATGGCTTTTTGCTGGTCTGCAGCCGAGCTAAATTCGATGACCTGGACGTCGACGCCGTGTTTGGCAAAGAGTTTTTCTGATTCTGCCGTATAGAGGGGCAGGCTGTCGTCGATGCGCAGGACGCCGATTTTGTACGTCTTCTTGTCGTTCGAGCCAGACGGACTGTTCTGGCAGGCTGATAACACGAGGGCCGAGCAGGCCAGCAAGGCGGCTAATACGAAACGTAATACACGATTCATGGGAAAGACCTCTTTTCATAAAATCAAAATGTATAAAAGTAACACGAAATATGTTATATACTCCCTATTATAGGGGAGCCATGATATAATTTCAACCGTTTTATGCTGAGATGGCAAATGGGCTTAACTTTGATTGTCCAAGGGCGGTTATTCCTTTTGTATTTTGAATACATGACAGATATATGCAGACTGTTTATTGTCTTTCGATTTTGAATGTGGTATAAATGTATATGTACATAAGAAAGGGGAGTTGATTCATATGGTAAAAAGTGTTGCCGCACCGCAGGCAAAAGGGAAGAGTGCTGAAGATAAGATTTTTGGTGCTAACAACCGTGCCGTGGCTTTGAGCGAAAAATTGGGGGCAGATAAAGTTATTAATGGGACTGTCGGTTCCATGCTCGATGAAGATGGGAATCTCATCATGCTCGACGTCGTCCAGAAAGCCTATAAAGCCTTGACGCCGAAAGAAATCGTCGCTTATGCGCCGATCCAGGGCTATCCTGATTATCTGGAAGCGGCTATCGACCAGTGCTTCGGTGAATCCCGTCCGGAAGGCTATATCCGTGCCTGTGCTACGTCTGGTGGCTCCGGTGTCCTTCATCACGTCATCCACAACTATTCCGAATGGGGCGATGAAGTCCTGACCAGTGACTGGCATTGGGGAGCTTACGGTTCCATGTGCAACGACAATGGCCGCAAACTCCGCGAATTTGAACTGCTCACGCCGGATGGCCATTTCAATATGGAAAGCTTCAAAGCCAACGTCAGCGATATGGTTGCCAAACAGTACAACACCGTTATCATCATGAATTCGCCGGCCAACAACCCGACCGGTTACGGCCTCTCTGATTCGGAATGGGACGAAGTCCTGGCCTTCTTGAAAGATGTCGTCAAAGGCAAAGACAAGAACATCATCTTCGTTTCCGACGTCGCTTACCTCGATTACAGCGGTGAAAAACACGAATGTCGCAAATTCTTCAAAAAATTCGGCAACATGCCGGACAACGTCCTCATCGTCGTCGCCTACACCTGCAGTAAAGGCTTCACCATGTACGGCCAGCGTATGGGCGCCATGATCTGCGTCACGCCGAACAAGGATATTGCCGATGAATTTGTCGCCATCAACCAGTATACCAGCCGTGCTACCTGGTCGAACTCCAACAGCGCTGCCATGAAGGTCATGGCCAACATCTGCAAGGACCCGGCCAAAGTGGCTGAACTCGATGCCGAACGGGCTAAATATTTTCACCTCATCCAGGAACGGGCTGATTTGTTCATGAAAGAAGCCGACGAATGTGGGCTGAAATATTTGCGGTACATTTCGGGCTTCTTCATCACCATCCCCATGGAAGGGTCCCAGAAAGTCTGCGACGAACTGGAAAAAGAAAATATCTTCCTCGTTCCCTTGGGTAAAGGCATCCGCCTGGCTGTCTGCTCGGTTTCCAAGAAGAAGATCCACGGCCTGGCTGCCAAGATCAAATCGACGCTGGATGCCGTCGGCGCTAAACAGTAAGTCCGTATCGGAAAGGGAGTCTTCCTATGTTCCAGACAATCGGTGTCTGCGGGACGGGCAATATGGGCCGGGCCATCGTCAAGGGCCTGGTCGCTGCCAAGGCCATCGCTGCAGATCATATCTATCTTTATAATATTCACCGGGAAAAAGCCGAAGCCCTGGCTCAAGAAACGGGGGCCGTCGTCGTCGATACACCGGAGGAACTGGCGCGCCAGTCCCAAGGCCTGATCATGGCTGTCAAACCGAACATCATGGAATCGGCCCTGGAAACTGTCCGGGAAACCCTGTCGACGAAGAGCGTCCTCATTTCCATCGCTGCCGGTGTTTCTTTGGAAAAACTGGCCTTCTATACCGGTCCGGAAACGAAAATCGTCCGGGTCATGCCCAATACGCCGGCCATGGTCGGTGAAGGCATGGCTTCGGTTTCGCCGAACATCAACGTCAGTGAAGCGGAAACGGCCGATGTCGTGGCTATCTTTTCCAGTTTCGGCAAAGCTGTCGTGACCGATGAAAAACTCATCGATGCCGTCTGCGGCCTCAGCGGAAGCGGCCCGGCTTACGTCTACATGTTCATCGAAGCCCTGGCGGACGGCGCCGTCCGCGAAGGGATGCCCCGCCAGATGGCCTATACCTTTGCGGCCCAGACCGTCTTGGGGGCGGCCAAGATGGTCCTGGAAACGGGACGCCATCCGGGAGCCCTGAAAGATGACGTCTGCTCGCCAGGCGGTACGACTATCGAAGCGGTAAAGACCCTGGAAGAAAGCAGCTTCCGCGCTGCCACCATGAACGCCGTCATTGCATCGGCAGAAAAGAATAAAAGTTTGTAGCTTACACTTAGAAAAGGCGCTGTCGCATGAGAAGACAGCGCCTTTTTTTTCGGTCAGCGGCTAGCTGTTAGCCGTTAGCGGATGGCTTTAAATTAAAATCCCGCTGCTACCCACTAACTGCTAGCCACTAGACACTTAAAAGGGCTATGCACTTTGTACATGATATATAGAATTACATAAAGTCATCCATTGATTGATAAATGATTATTTTTGGCTTATAAACTCCACATTTTAGTGTAGTAATATGCAAAATAGTAAACATTGGTGTGCATTATATCGAAAATAGGTATATGCTCATGTCTAAATGTAATTTACAAATATGACATTGGGGTATATAATAACAGCATAGAGCATGTATCCGGATGCAATCTAAAAGAGAAATGGCGTTATTCGTGGTTCGTTCATGAATAAGCCCTGTGCCTGTTAGAGGCGTGAAACGTATTTTTTCTATGAAAGGGTGGTATGTAATGGTTATATTGGCCTTGCTCCCAATCCTATTCCTGATTGTAGCATTGGGGTTCTTGAAGATGGCCGGTTGGAAAGCGTGCCCAATCGCGGCTATTATCGCATTTGTTGTCGCTGTATTCTGTTATAATATGTCAGTTCCCATTGCCATTTCGGCAGCCCTCGAAGGCGTAGCCCTGGCATGCTGGCCGATCTTGCTGGTCATCATCATGGCCCTGTTCGCTTACAAATTGACTGTAGCCACAGGCAGCCTGGAAGTCATCAAACAGATGCTGACCACGGTTAGTGAAGATAAACGTGTCGTATTCCTGCTCATCGCTTGGGGCTTCGGGACGTTCATGGAAGGCATGGCAGGTTTTGGTACTGCTGTTGCTATCCCGGCTGCTATGCTGGTTGCCCTCGGCTATCCGCCGATCAAGACCATCGTTGCCTGCTTGATTTCCAACGCCGTAGCACCGTCCTTCGGGTCCATCGGTATCCCGACGACGACCATGGCTGCTGTCACCGGTTTGGATTCCAGCGTCCTGGCTACGAAAGTTTCGATCGTATCCTTTATTCCTGACCTCATCGCTCCGTTCCTGATCGTCATCTGCATCGGCGGCGGTATCAAAGCCATCAAAGGCGTCGGTATCGTAACTCTGCTCTCCGGCCTGGCCCTGGCTATTCCGGAACTGTTCATTTCCATGACTATCGGTGCTGAACTGCCGGTTATGGTTTCGTCCATCATTATCATGGCTGTCATCGTCCTTTATTCCCGCGCTTGCAAATCCACGAGCAACCCGGAATACAAGTTCGATATCGATGCGGAAAACCAGAAAGCTGTTTCCTTCGGTGAAGGCGTCAAAGCAGCTATGATCTTCATCCTCATCTTCGTATTCCTCGTCGGCACGTCGAAACTGTTCCCGTTCATCAACGGTCCGCTGGCTTCGATTAAGACGACTGTTCCTATCTATGCTGGCCCGGGGGCTAAACCTTATACCTTTACCTGGGTCGCTGTTCCTGGCGTCATGATTTTCATCGCTACCATCCTCGGCGGCCTCTATCAGGGCGCTTCCATTGGCAAGATCGCTCAGGTCTTCAAAGATAACTTCGTCGGCCTGCGCTTCACGTACTTGACCATCATCGCCGTCGTCGTCGTCGCTAAGATCATGACCTACTCCGGCATGACCAAGGAAATCGCTGATGCTCTCGTATTCGCAACAAGCAATGCATATCCTATCGTTGCTCCGTTCGTCGGCGGCTTAGGTGCTTTCATTACCGGGTCTTGCACGAACGCCAACGTCCTCTTCGGGCCGTTGCAGACATCCGTTGCATCCAGCCTGGGCATGAGCCAGCCGTGGCTCGCTGGTGCCAGCTCCCTCGGTGGTTGTATCGGCAAGATGCTTTCGCCGCAGAGTATCGCTCTTGGCGTCGGTGCTGTCGGTGCCGTTGCTGATGGCAAGGAAGGCGAAATCATGCGCGGTACTGTTGGTTACTGCCTGTTCCTGCTCATCATTGCAGGTATCATTACCATCATCGCGCCGAGCGTCGTTCCCTTCTTGGTAAACTAAGCGTATAGAAAATACTATATAGCAGAGAAGAATAAAAAGGTATGCTACATCACCATGTAGCATACCTTTTTCTGTAATAAACAATGTGATATAATCGGATGTGAAATGTTCTTGATACGAAACATTTCCTTACAGGAATAATATGATATTACCTAAAAGCATGAGTAAAAGGGAGCAGAAATAACTGTTACTTAAATTTTTACGTTTTATTTTGAATTATTTAAAAATCAGCAGTTCTTATGATAAGTTGTCATAGGATGCGATGAATCAATCGAAAAATGATATGCGTAAAATGTGCAAATGTAATTTACATGCATGAGGAAGTAGAGTATAATAATACCTGTAAGAGATAAACGGAAGGTAAAAGAAATATATTAGTTTATACTTCCGTTATATTCGGTCTTAAATCCGGTCCTCATGACTGGATGCAGAAATAAGTGTTAGGCTTATAATTTAAACTATTTGGAGGTATGTATTATGGCAAAAGGTAAAGTTTCCCCGGAGTTGATTGAACAGTTCAAACAGATCGTCGGCGAAAAGTATGTTTATACGGACAAAGATAAACTCGAACCGTATTCCCATGACGAAGTAACGGACCCCCATTACATGAAAGAACCGCAGGTCGTTGTTCTTCCGGCTACTACTGAAGAAGTTTCCAAAGTCGTTAAGCTCTGCTATGAAAACGATACGGTAATGGTTCCTCGTGCAGCTGGTACGGGCTTGGCAGCTGGTGCTGTTGCTACTTTCGGCGGCGTCATCATCTCCATTGAACGTATGAACAAAATCCTCGAAATCGATAAAGACAACATGGTTTGTGTTTCCGAAGCTGGCGTTACGACGTCTGTCCTCCAGGAAGCAGTCCAGAAGGAAGGCCTCTTCTACGGCGGCGACCCCTGCAGTGGGGACTCCTGCTTCATCAGTGGTAACGTTGCAACCAACGCTGGTGGTAACCGCGCTGTTAAATATGGCGTAACTCGTGACCAGGTCATGGGCATGGAAGTCGTTACTCCGACTGGCGAAGTCGTAACCCTCGGCGGTAAATTCCGTAAGAACGCTACGGGCTACATGCTGATGCACCTCTTCATCGGTTCTGAAGGTACCCTCGGTATCATCACTAAAGTTTACCTCAAATTGGTTGCTCTTCCGAAATACCAGCAGGACCTCCTGGTCGTATTCGACAACCTCGACGACGCTATCGCTTTGACACCGAAAGTCATGAACGCCGGTATCACTCCGGTCTGCGTAGAATTTATGGATAACGCTTCCATCAAACAGGTCGAAATCTTCCTCGATGAAAAACTGCCGAAATCTGATGTTGGTAACTACATCATCATCCAGATCGCTGGCGACAACGAAGACGTCCTCATGGATCAGTGCGAAAAAATCGTTGAACTCGCTGAAGACAACAACGCTATCGACTCCTTGGTCGCTGACCCGGCTGTTATTTGGAAATCCCGTAAAGCTTACCTCGAAGCTGACCGCGCTCGCAGCTTAGTCTTCTCCATGGAAGATATCGTTGTACCGATGACGGAAATCCCGGGTGCTGTACAGCAGATTTCCCGCCTCTCCGAAAAATACAACGTCGCTATGCACTGCGCTGGCCACTGCGGTGACGGCAACGTCCATATCGATATCTTGAAAGATGACCGTACTCAGGAAGAATGGGAAGAAATGCTTCCGAAGATCCAGGGCGAAATCTACGCTCTCGTTTACCAGCTCGGCGGCCGCCTCTCCGGCGAACACGGCATTGGCTACAAACGTGAAGCCCTTCTTGAAAAATACACCGATCCGGTTGAACTCAAGATGATGAAAGCTGTCAAGAAAGCACTGGATCCGAAGAACATCATGAATCCGGGCAAAGTTGTCAGCATCAACGACGAAGTTCCTGTCGAAGAATAATTCACAGTTACATACTAAAGGAAAAGGGCAAGGCGCAAGGCTTTGCCCTTTCTTCTTTTTACCATTCTAAAACGAGATGTTTCTATAACCTCAAGCTATTCTCGAAAAATCATATAAATAGTAGTGAACCAAGAAAGGATGTGCATCATGCATACATTTAATTTACCCTTTGGCAAAGAAAAAATTAAACTCGAACTGCCGGAAGAACAGGTTGCCGGCGTCCTCGTTTCCCACGCTCATGAATATAAAGCGCCGAAATCAGAAGCGGAACTCGTCGCCGATGCCCTGGCCAATCCGATTGGCAGCCCGAAACTGAGTGATTTGGCCAAGGGGAAGAAGAATTGTGTCATCATTTCCAGTGACCATACCCGCCCGGTACCGAGCCATGTCATCATGCCTCAGCTCCTGGCAGAACTGCGCAAAGGGAACCCGGATATCGACATTACCATCCTCATCGCAACGGGTATGCACCGGGCGACGACGAAAGAAGAATTGATCGCTAAATACGGCAAGGAAATCGCCGAACATGAAAAATTCGTCATCCATGTCAGCCGCAACGACGAAGACATGGTCAGCATCGGCACCCTGCCATCCGGTGGCGACTGCCGCATCAACAAGCTCGCAGCCAATGCAGACCTGCTCATTTCCGAAGGCTTCATTGAACCGCATTTCTTCGCCGGCATGTCTGGCGGCCGTAAATCCGTCCTGCCTGGCATTGCCAGCAAGGTCACAGTCCTGGCCAACCATTGCTCGGAATTTATCAACAGCCCTCATGCCCGCACGGGGATTTTGCAGGGCAACCCCATCCATGAAGACATGCTCTATGCTGCCAAAGCAGCTAAATTGGCCTTCATCTGCAACGTCGTCATCGACGCCGACAAGAAAGTCATCGCTGCCTTCGCCGGTGACCGTGAAAAAGCCCATTATGCAGGGGCTGATTTTGAAATGAAACTGGCCGGCGTCAAACCGGTACCGGCAGACATCGTCATCACGACCAATGGCGGCTACCCGTTGGACCAGAACATTTACCAGTCCGTCAAAGGCATGACCGCTGCTGAAGCGACCTGCAAAGAAGGCGGCGTCATCATCGACGTCTCGTCCTGCTCTGACGGTCACGGCGGTGAAGATTTCTACAACAACCTGAAAAATGCCGAATCCATCCAGAAAGCCATGGACGAAATCCTGGCCCGCGGCCGCAATGAAACCGTCTTCGACCAGTGGGAAGCTCAGATCCTCATGCGGATGCTCTTGAAATTCACCATCATCATGGTCACTGAAGCCCCGCAGCAGATGGTCGAAGACATGCACATGAAATACGCTGCTTCCGTCGAGGACGCTCTGGCCATGGCCAAAGAAGTCCTGGCGAAAAAGGGCATTACCGACCCGAAAATCACAGTCATCCCCGACGGCGTATCGGTCATCGTGAAATAGTTGGGTTTGATGTGAAATGTTTGATGTTTGATGTAAAAAAATTTAAATAAAGAACATCATACATCAAACGTCATACATCAAACAGAAAAATAGGGTACCGCTTGCGGTGCCCTATTTTTCTTGCTATCCCTCCATAATTATCCTATAATAGGGGAGATGTAAATTTGTCTTAACGCATAAGGAGGACTTACCTTGGAAGGGTTAGAATCGACGCTTGTCTTTGATGTTACTATGATTTTGCAGGTCGTGCTCATCGACTTGGCTTTGGGTGGGGATAATTCCATTGTCATCGGTATGGCAGCCAAGAATTTGCCCAAGCATTTGCAGAAGCGGGCTATTTTGTACGGGACGGCCGGGGCTATCTGTCTGCGTTTCATCATGGCCTTCATCGTATCCTGGTTGTTCCAGATTCCTTTCTTGAAGACTGTCGGGGCCATCTTGCTGGTCCTCATCGGCATCAAGCTCATCGGCGCCGATGACCAGGAAGAAGATGTCCATGTCGAAGCCAAGGATTCCCTGTGGGCAGCGGTGCGGACCATCATCATGGCCGACGCCCTCATGAGCCTGGATAACGTCCTGGGCATCGTCGGCGTCACTAACAACCATTGGGGCCTGCTCATGTTCGGCATGTTCATTTCTGTGCCGATCATCGTCTTTGGCAGCACGATCGTCGTCAAGGTCATGAACCGCTTTCCCATCCTCATCTATATCGGCGGGGCTATCCTCGGCTGGGCTTCGGGCGGCATGATGGCGACGGACCATTACCTGGCTCAGTACGTCAGCCTGGCCGCGGAAAATCCGACGGAACTGAAGGTCATCCTGCTGGTCATCACTATTGCCGGCGGCTTTTTGTGGAAACATATCCATAAAAATAAAGAAGTTGTGGCCTGACACGAGAAAAAAAGCTTGACTTTTTTCTCCAATATGGTATTATATACAAGTCAGGTAACGGGGCGTAGCGCAGTTTGGTAGCGCGCTTGGTTCGGGACTAAGAGGTCGCAGGTTCAAATCCTGTCGCCCCGACCATATTTTTACACATTGGATGTCGATCCCGAGGACATCAAACAACTGCATAATCAAACAATGTGTAAGCCATGGAGAGCTGTCCGAGTGGCTGAAGGAGCATGATTGGAAATCATGTATAGGGCGAACGCTCTATCGTGGGTTCAAATCCCACGCTCTCCGCCATACTGTAAAAAGGACTATCTCATGAAGGCATCTGCCATCATGAGATAGTCCTTTTTTATTTTTTCAACCCCTGGATGCCATGGTAAATGAGACGCAGCAGCATAGCCTGAATCTGGAACCATGATTCGTCTTTTTTCCATTTATGATGCTGGTTGATGGTAAAAAAACCGCTGACCAGGAATAAGTAGAGATTTTCCGCTAATGTTGCATCAATCTGAAGTTGATTTTGTAAAAATGAAATCATTTGAGTTTTTTCATGTGTGAAAATATATTCTAAGATGTAAGGCCCTAAGGTCTTATCTGAAAAGAGTGCTTGGTAACAAGGGGAATCTGCGATGCGTTGACAGACGGGCAGCATAGTATAGTTATTCTTGATGAAAGAGGCACTTTCATTTGATTGACTGGCTTGGTAAAGAAAATCGGCCAAGGATTTATCAGGATTTGTATTTTCGGATAAATGCAGCGCTTCCTCAAGGATGGCGTCTAACAAGGCATAGATATCCATATAATGCAAGTAGAACGTAGCCCGTGTAATTTCCGCCTTTTTGCAGATAGCCGTGACTGTGACTTTCGGAAAGGGATACTTTTGGAGCAGTTCCAAAAAAGATTGCTTGATAACAGAACGCGTATAGCGGGTGCGACGATCTAACTTTTGCGTCATGAAGGATACCTCCTTACTTTCTAGACAATTTGGGAGATGTGTCCATTATCAGACACTTCCTCGAAGGTGACTGTTGAATGTTTTCTTGCGTTTAATATAATAGATATTGAACATAGTGTCAATAAAAATATTTATTGTAAAGAATAAAGGAGAGAAAATAATGGACATTCAGCAGATTCGCAATGCTACACTTAAAATTGTATATCAAGGGAAGACCTTTTTAATTGACCCCTGGCTTTGTGGAAAAGGAAGCCTTGGTAGTTTCGAAGATATTCCGGGGAAGCCATACATGATTCCGGACCCGGTTAAAATGGAAATTGCCATGCCGATTTATGGACTGCCTAGGACGCCGCAGGAAATTCTGGATGGTGTCGATTATTACATCGTAACGCACATCCATCCAGACCATATTGATATAGCTGCCGATGGGACCGTAGGCCAGCCTTTGGATAAGTCCATCCCTGTCTTTGTGCAGAATGAACAGGACGCAGCCATTTTTGAAAAGTCCGGATTTCAAGATGTACAGGTTTTGTCTAAGTCTCCGTTGACTCTCGATGGCCTTACCCTTCAACATATGCCGGCACGCCATGGTACCATCGTTCCTTGCGGTGACGCTATGGGGGTCCTTTTCCAGAGCGCAGACGAACCTACCCTTTATATCGCTGGTGATACCGTATGGTATCCTGAAGTGGAAAATACGCTGAAAACGTATCGCCCTGATGTCGTCGCATTAAATGCTTGTGCGGCTGAAACTGTAGACAATGGCCGGCTCATCATGGGCGATGAAGATGTAGCTTGTGTAGCAAAGACTGTTCCGCAGTCTCAGCTTCTTCTTACTCATCTGGATAATGTAGCCCATGCCTCTTTGACGAGATATACTCTGCGCAGCCGGCTCATGGCCCGTGGGGTGGACCATTATATTATGCCCGATGATGGAGAATGGGTTTCTTTCTAATGTGTTTTCCGATATTGCGTAGGTAATTCACCGAAACGTTTTTTGAAAGCTGCAGAAAATCGGCTCTGGCTTTCATAACCGACTTTGGCTGCGATTTCTGCCATTGAATCTTGACTATGGCAGAGAAGTTCCGCAGCTTGCAGCAGCCGGTGCTCTTTGATATGGGCTGCCAGAGAAGTACCATAGACTGCTTTAAATACGTTTTTTAAAGTCGTCTGATTTATGAGATATTGTTGGGCCAGTGTGTCAATTGTGATGCGCTGGTCCAATTTTTGTAATAAATCGTAGTGGATTTTTTGTACTAAGGCCACTTGTTCCGATGGATAAGCAGATAAATGTTGACGCTTATGAAGGGGAAAGCGGCTTAAATGGAGCAACAGTTCTAAAACTTTTAACTTTTCATAAGCGTTCGAGAGAAGGGCTGGCTGGTCCCAAAAAAAGGAAATAATCCGCTGTAATTCCGTATCATTTTGCCAGAAAGCCTCTCCAGATTCGTCAGGAAAGCATGCAGCGAGAAGCTGAAATGGATGCAAACCGGCTTCCTCGAACAGCGATGGCGGCTGTTCTTTTATTACGGGAAGATTGAAAAAAAGAGACAGGCCCTCATAAAAACCGTTTGGCAGGGAAAGGATTGCTTGGGTACAGGCTGATGCGGCATGGCAGGCAAAAGCCTGGCGATGCAGATAAATTTGTTTGCCTGAATTTAACTGCCAGCCCATACTTCCTTCACGACCGTTGCTGAAAATATAAAGACCGGGCCAGCTTGAATGTTGAACCGTACAGGTCGCTCCTTGCAGCCGATATCGGGCCAGGAGGATGCCTGGGAATAGAACTTGATGTTTCAGTGTACTGTCTGGAGGAAGGGAATTTTTGATTTCATAAATGAGGGTATTGGTCGGATCGTTCATATGGTACGTCTCCTTTTTCGCCTGTTTAGACATTCCTTTATCCCTTTTGGCAGGAACCAGGAAAGGGACATTGACGATTTTGATTAGGCATATTATACTACAAGCACAACGATTGAACAAATGAGCAATCGTTCACATTATTTTTAGAGGAGAGATTATCATGAAAAAGAAAACGTATAAGATCGATGTAGATTGTGCTAATTGTGCCAACCTGATGGAAGATGCTGCCAGAAAAACAGAAGGGGTAGCTGAGGCGACGGTAAATTTCATGTTACAAAAGATGATTATTAAATTTGAAGAAAACTACGATCCGGAACAGGTGATGCAACAAGTCGTCAAGGCCTGCAAAAAAGTCGAACCGGATTGTGAAATTCACGTAAAATAAAGCAGGAAGAAGGGACAACTGATGAATGATAAACAGAAACGGATGCTCTGGCGCATCGGGATTACGGCTGTTTGGCTTATGGCACTTCAATTTATCCCGGTACAGGGGTGGCTGCATTTGGCCCTTTATCTGGTTGCTTACGGTATCATCGGCTATGATATCCTGCGGAAGGCTGGAAAGGGAATCGTGAATGGCCGCATTTTTGATGAAAACTTCTTGATGACCATTGCTACGCTGGGCGCCTTTGCTTTAGCCATTTATGAGCAGAGCGGTGATTACCTGGAAGGTATTGCTGTCATGTTGTTCTACCAAATCGGCGAATGGTTCCAAAGCTATGCTGTTGGCCGCAGCCGGAAGAATATCAGTGCCCTCATGGATATCCGTCCTGATTATGCGAATATAGAACGGGATGGTAAACTGGAAAAAGTCGACCCGGATGATGTAGCTTTAGGTACGACGATAGTCGTCCAGCCCGGTGAACGGGTGCCCTTGGATGGCGTGGTCCTTCGTGGGACATCGAGCCTCAATACGAGTGCCCTGACAGGAGAAAGCCTGCCCAGAGATGTGCAGCAAGGGGATGAAGTCATTAGTGGCTGTATCAATATGACTGGCGTCCTTTACGTGAAGACCACGAAGGAATCCGAAGAATCGACAGTTTCAAAAATATTGGAACTAGTTGAAGATTCTAGTTCGCATAAGTCGCAATCAGAAAATTTCATCACTAAATTTGCCAAGGTTTATACACCAGCTGTTTGTCTGGGTGCCTTGGCTTTGGCCATCATCCCTCCTGCCATTCAGCTGATGTACGGCCATGCTGATCCTCAATGGGAAAATTGGATTTATCGTGCTTTAATCTTTTTAGTCATCAGTTGTCCTTGTGCTTTAGTTATCAGTATTCCTCTCAGCTTTTTTTCCGGTATTGGTGGTGCTAGCAGAGAAGGCATCCTCATCAAAGGATCCAATTATATGGAAACACTGGCGCAGACGAGATATATCGCTTTTGATAAGACTGGGACTTTGACGAAAGGTAATTTTGAAGTTAATGGAGTCCACCACAACCAGATGGAAAAAGAAGAATTGCTTGCTTATGCCGCCATGGCCGAATGTGCTTCTTCACATCCCATCAGCAAGAGCTTGCAGCAAGCGTATGGTAAACCCATTGACCGTAACCGTGTCAGGAATATTCACGAAATCAGCGGACACGGTGTCAAGGCTGCCGTAGATGGTCATATCGTGGCCGTTGGCAATGATAAATTGATGAAGCAGATGAAAATTTCTTATGTGCCTTGTCATAGCATGGGAACTATTCTTCACGTGGCGGTTGATGGAAGATATGCGGGTCATATCGTCATATCTGATGTCATCAAGCCTCACGCGCGCCAGGCCATTGCAGCGCTTAAACGAAACGGCATCAAGCAGACCGTCATGCTGACTGGGGATACTCGTCGGACAGCCGAAAATATTGCCAAGGATGTCGGTGTCGACCAGGTATACAGTGAATTATTACCTGCCGATAAAGTAAATAAAGTGGAACAGTTGCTGGCCCGTAAAGGAGAAAAAGAAAAATTAGCGTTCGTTGGCGACGGAATTAATGATGCGCCTGTTTTGACCCGGGCTGACATCGGTATTGCTATGGGAGCCATGGGCTCTGATGCAGCTATTGAAGCAGCCGACGTCGTACTCATGGATGATGATCCCTTACAGATTGCCAATGCTATCCTTTTATCGCGGAAATGTCTGCGTATTGTTTATGAAAATATCGTTTTTGCACTGGGGATAAAATTCCTTTGCCTGGGATTAGGGGCTGTCGGCATTGCTAATATGTGGTTTGCCATTTTTGCTGACGTTGGCGTCATGATCCTGGCTATTCTCAATGCTATCCGGACCCTTTATCCCCCATCAGTATCCATTAAAAAGGATAGCAGGAAAATGGTTTTGCAACCACAAAGTGAATAAAATAATGTATAATAGATTATATAATATGTTTTCAAGGAGGTCTTACGATGGAAAAGGTAAAAGAACTGGTGGCACAATACCAGCAGGCTGGGAATAATTGTGCTGAAACGGTGGTCAAGGTCTGCAATGATTGTCTGGATTTGAAGCTGCCGCCGGAAACGCTGCGCATGGTATCCGTCCTCGGCGGCGGGGTGGCTGGTTCGGGCTGTATTTGCGGGGCCTTGAATGGGGCCTGCCTGGTCCTGGGCTGTCTTGCCGGCCGGACGACGCCAGAAGAAAAGACGAAAGCCGAAATCAATCAGCCTGTACGGGAATTTCAGAAAATCTGGCTCGACCGCTTTAAAGCGACGTGTTGCCGCGTCCTCAAGAGTTCGGCCAATGGCGGTCCCGTATCGTGCGGTGACCTCATGGCCGACACGTCGGTTATGCTCCTCGATTTCATTCGGGAAAAGAAACTGGCTTGATTTTACGCTTTTTCTCTTGACTTTTTTCGTGGATATGGTATTATGTATAAGTCAGGTCTACGGGGCGTAGCGCAGTTTGGTAGCGCGCTTGGTTCGGGACTAAGAGGTCGCAGGTTCAAATCCTGTCGCCCCGACCATATTTTTACACATTGGATGTCGATCCCGAGGACATCAAACAACTGCATAATCAAACAATGTGTAAGCCATGGAGAGCTGTCCGAGTGGCTGAAGGAGCATGATTGGAAATCATGTATAGGGCGAACGCTCTATCGTGGGTTCAAATCCCACGCTCTCCGCCACACAGGACTTTCAAAGGGACTGTCGCATGAAGGGTTTACCTTCATGGGCAGTCCCTTTTTTGTATTTCTCCTATTCATCTGGAGTATTTTGTGCTACAATTAAAAACTATAATAAGAAGGGGAAAGAGGGGTTTACGATGAGTGCGATTAAAGAAGAACTGGCAGCTTTTATTGCTGCCCATACGAGTGATGATTTTGTCATGACACCGATTACCATGCGCGAGGCGTCGCTGCATACGGCGTGGGACCAGGAACTGCCTAAAGTAGCGATGGCGGACGTCGTCGATACGGTGCTGGAAGGCTGCGATGTCTATGATGTGCCGGTCCGGATTTATATTCCTGACACGAGTCGGCCCCTGCCGGTCTTGATTTACTATCATGGCGGCGGGTTTGCCATCGACACGGTCGCTGTCTACGACCCGGTCTGCCGCCGCATTGCCCAGGCGACGCAGCACATCGTCATTTCCCCGGAATACCGCCTGGCGCCGGAAAATCCCTATCCCGCAGCTTATGAAGATGCTCTGGCCGTAGCCCAAAAGGCACTGCCGAAACTCGATGAACTGCAGCTTGCCCACACTGACGATTTGACACTGTGCGGCGACAGCGCCGGCGGCTGCATGGCTGCGCAGACGAGCCAGGCCTTGCAGCACGACGCGTCTGTGCCGCTGACGCATCAGATCCTCGTCTATCCCTGCCTGGATATGACCCATTCCTTCCCGTCGGTCCGGGAAAACTGCAATGTCAAAACGGGCTTCACGCCGGCTAAGATGGTCTGGTATTTCAACCAATTCTTCCGCACCGGTGACGACCGCCGGGCCGCTTCGCCTCTCTTCTGCGAATTGTCGGCAGACATGCCGGCGACGCTGGTCTTGACGACGCAGTTCTGCCCCTTCCGCGACGAAGGCCGCGAGTATGTCCGTCGGCTGACTGCAAAAGGCGTCCGGGCCGAAACGTATAATTACGACAATATGGTCCATTCATACCTCAATTTTGAAAAAATATGCTACGATGAAATCTGCGATACCTACCGGCGCATGGCTGATTTTTTGCAACTGTAAGGAAAATAGCGTATACTAAAGATAGGTATTATGCTGGGTAAAGGATGTGCTTTTTTATGAAGAAATGCCAACATTGCGGGGCGCCTTTACAGGATGGCGACCGATTCTGCCAGGCCTGTGGCGCTGAACAACTACCTGAAGAGGAGTCGAAGAAACGGATTTGTCCGGAATGTGGAAAGTGGATCCAGGCAGATGGGAAATTCTGCCCCTTCTGTGGAGCCGAACTGCCGGAAATGGATGACGATGAACCGGTCATCGATGAAGCGACGGGGACGGAAACCTTTGTCCATAAGCATCGGGAACCCGTCCGCGACGAAGAACCGCCTCGTTCACCGCAGCCGATGGAACGGCCGGTCATGACGGGCCGGCCAACGCCGCCGCCTTTTCAGGAACCGCCTTTTTACGTGCGCTATCGGAAAGGTATCATCACTGCCGTCGTCGTCCTCATCTTGGCTGTAGCTGCTGCCGTGGCCTTCCACTTCTATGGCAGCCGCAGCAGTGGTGATTACGTCAAGGATGCCGTGTCCCTGTCACAGCAGTTGTCTTCGGAAAATGAATCGGTTACGGATACGGCCAAGCGTCTGAGCCAGAAGAATAAAGGCGATGATGTCGATTCCCTGGTCAAAGATTTGGGGAAGAGCCGCAAGAACGTGGAAAAAATGGCTAAGAATTACCAGCCCAAGAATATTCCCGACCAGTATGCATCCGATGACCAGGCCATCCGCGAAGTCATGCGCGACCAGATGGCCATGTACGATACGGCCATAGCCATTGCTGAAAATCCCAAAGACGATGCCATCAGCGAAAAGCTCGATGACCTGCGCGATGAAGTCCAGAAAGCCAAGAAGACGGCGCGGACCATTAAGGTGCCTGGTGCTGATTTTACGGGAGCCGTCGATGGCGATAACCTGGTCAGCTATCTGGAAAAATACGTCAGCGTCCAGACTAAGCCCGACGAAACGCCGCAGCCCGAGGTGAAGGCCGACCCGGATAAGCAGGTCCTGTCATCCTATGCCAGCAGCAAGGATTTGTTCAATGACGATATCGGCAAACTGGCTGGCGACATCAACGCCTACTTGAGCAATCACACGGATTTTAAAGGGACTCGCGAATTCACCAGCCGGGCCAATACGCTCTACATACAGATTTCTAAGACCCGCAATCAGCTGGAAAACGATACATCTATCGACAATACGGCCATGAAATACAAACTCGATGCCCTGTTCCAGGCCGAACAAGACCGCATCCGCGGCCTCTATGACGGCGTCAGCGCCAGCCAGCGCGGCCAGGACTACCGCCCCGGCTTCCAGCGTGGCCAGGCCGCCTCGAACCGCTACGACAAATTGAATGATGAATGGAATAGGTTATAATGTTAGTGGCTAGTGGCTCGTAGGGGCCGTCCCAAAGGGCGGCCCGCCTGCAAGGGTATTGTATACGTCCTACATGACCGGTGATGTGTGAAAACATCCACCCATATACCAGAATAATCATCCCCATGATTCACAGCGGGCCGCCCTCTGGGCGGCCCCTACGACTGAATGATGAATCACCCATATCCCGGGGCGGGCGCCCCGCGTGGCCGCCCTTACAGAAAAAATTTTAATTTAAAACCATCCACTAACAACTTTAAAGGGCTTGTCGTCGTGCGACAAGCCCTTTTTCACACTCATTTCTTCACTTTTTTCATGGACAGGCCGATGCGGCCGCGGGCGGCATCGACGCTGATGATTTCGGCTTCTACGATGTCGCCGGCGTGGACGACGTCTGTCGGGTGGCGGAAGGGATGACGGCTCAGCTGGGAGCGGTGCACCAGGCCCGGTGTCTTTAGGCCGAAGTCGACGAAGGCGCCGAAGTCGACGACGTTCTGGACGGTGCCGCGGACGACGGTGCCGATCTGCAGGTCGTCCAGGCTCATGACGTGGCGGCGCGTCAGCGGTTTCGGAAATTCGCTGCGCACGTCGCGCCCCGGTTTTCGCAGTTCTTCCAGGATGTCCTTGATCGTCGGTTCGCCGGCATCGAGGACGGCGGCCAGTTTCGGTGCCGCGTTCATCTGTATCTTATCGCGCAGGCCGGCCAGATTGTCCGGGTCCTTCAGGTCTTCATGGGACAGGCCGTAATGGCTGGCGATTTTTTCGGCCAGTCCGTACGATTCGGGATGGACCGACGTATTATCCAGGGGCTCGCTGCCGTCTTTGATGCGCAGGAAACCGGCGCACTGCGTGAAGGTCGCCGGGCCCAGGCGGGGGACGTTGAGCAGGTCCTGCCGGTTCTGGAAGGGACCGTTTTCATCGCGGTAGGCGACGATGTTCGCAGCCGTTGCCGCCGTCAGGCCGGAAATGTGCTGCAATAAGGCGGCCGATGCCGTATTGAGGTCGACGCCGACATAGTTGACGACCGACGTGACGACCTGGTCCAGGGCGGCCGACAAGGCTTTCTGGTTGACGTCGTGCTGATACTGGCCGACGCCGATGGCCCGCGGGTCGATCTTGACCGATTCGGCCAGGGGGTCCTGGATGCGGCGGGCAATGGAGACGGCGCCGCGGATGGTGACGTCCAGGTCCGGCAGTTCTTCCCGGGCCAGGTCCGAGGCGGAATAGACGGATGCGCCGGCTTCGTTGGCGATGACGTAGCGGCAGGATAACTGGTAATCGGCGATGAGGGACGAGACGAATTGTTCCGTTTCATACGAAGCCGTCCCGTTGCCGATGGAAATGAGGGTGACGCCGTATTTCTGGATCATCCGGGCTAGAGCTTTCGCGCTCTGTTCTTTTTGATACAACGATTTTGTCAGGTAATAGGTCCCATAGGCGAGGACGCGCCCCGTGGCGTCGATGATGGCGGCTTTGCAGCCCGTGCGGAAACCCGGGTCGAGGCCCAGGATGGTCTGGCCGGCGAAGGGCGGCTGCAGCAGGACGTGGCGGAGATTTTCCGCAAAGACGTCGATGGCCTGCTTTTCGGCCTGCGCCGTCAGTTCGTTGCGGATTTCCCGTTCCATCTGCGGCGAAATGAGGCGCTTGTAGCTGTCGGCGGCGGCGTCGCAGAGAATCGCTTCATACGGCGAGTGACGCTGGATGACTAAGCGGCAGAGCCTGTCGATGTGTTCATCGGCCGGCTCTTTTAGGGTCACTTTCAGTTTTTTCTCATTTTCGCCGCGGTTGATGGCCAGGATGCGGTAGCTCGGGATGCGGGCGATGCGTTCGCTGAAATCGGCGTAGGTCAGCATGGGGCCGGCTTCGCTCTCTTCGACTTGCAGGCTGCAGGTCAGGCGGGCCTGATGCCACAGGTCGCGGCGCAGGATGCGGCGGAAATCGGCCCGTTCGGAAAAGCGTTCGGCCAGGATATTGGCAGCGCCCTGGATGGCGTCTTCGACGGAAGGCACTTCGTCGGTGAGGTAGGCCTGAGCGGCTTTTTCCGGCGCCGGGCCGTTGGCTTTTTGCGACAGGAACAGGTCGGCCAGGGGTTCCAGGCCGGCTTCGCGGGCCATGGAGGCTTTCGTCCGTTTTTTCGGCTTATACGGCAAATAGAGGTCTTCTACGTCCTGGAGCTGCCGGGCCGCTTCCAGTTCCTCGGCCAGTTCGTCGTTCCAGCAGCCCTGGTCGATGATGGACTGGCGGACCGTTTCTTTGCGGCTGGCCAGGGCCTGTTCATAGTCATATTGCTCCTGGATGCAGCGGAGTTGGACTTCATCGAGGCTCCCCGTTGCTTCTTTCCGGTATCGGGCGATAAAGGGAAGTGTATTGCCCTGTGCAAAGAGGGAAAGGGCAGATTGGACTTGGGATGGCTGTATACCCAGGGTCCTGGCGATTTCAGCGATCATCGTTTCCTCTGTCATGATTACCTTCCTTCCTAACTGAATAATTAATATTACTTATTGTGTAAGAAAAATTTCCTATGAAGCATTGAAATTTTTCTTGATAACCGTTACAATATAATACAGGATACTCCCCAGTATTCTGTACGATTCCAAGCTGAAATAAAGCTAGAATATCTTATTATACCACAGTTTTCCAAGAAAGGGGGATAAAAATGGAAATTGCTGAAGTTTTGCGAAAAAACGGCTATAAAGTAACTCCGCAGCGCCTGGCTGTGTACGAAGCCATCAATCACAATCCGACGCATCCCAATGCCGAGGCGATTTACAAGATATTACAGCCCAATTATCCGTCTATGAGTCTGGCTACGGTCTACAAGACGATGGAAATCTTTGCCAAAATTGGCGTTGTCCAGGTCTTGCAGTGTGCAGAAGATGCCCATCGCTATGATTATAATACAACTCCCCATGCCCATATTCGTTGCGAAAAATGCAACCGCGTCATCGATATCGACATGGACCAGGAGGGATTGCGTCAGCAGGCGGCTGAACAGAGCGGCTTCGTCGTCAACGGCGTCAGTATTTCGTTTGTCGGGATTTGCCCGGAATGTCGGGAAAAATCGTAAGTATTTGATTTTCATATAGTCTAGGGATAGGGGCTGCTGCATGAGGCCGGACGGGCTTTGTGCGGCAGCCTTTTTTGTTATCCGTCGCGCAGGAGGAAAAAATATGTTGCATATTGGATGTCATTTATCGGTTTCACAAGGATTTTTGCACATGGGTGGCGAAGCTTTATCTATAGGGGCAGATACGTTCCAGTTTTTCTCCCGCAATCCCCGAGGCAGCGGCGTCCGCAAACTGGACGTCGACGACATACAGGCCCTGAACCAGCTCATGGCGGACCATCATTTCGCGCCTATCCTGGCCCATGCGCCGTATACGTTGAACGGCTGTTCAAAGACGGAGAAGACCCGGGAGTTTGCCCGCCAGGCCATGGCCGATGACCTGCGCCGTCTGGAATACGTCGACAACTGCCGGTATAACTTCCATCCCGGCAGCCACGTCGGCCAGGGCGCTGAAACGGGGATCGCCCTCATTGCCGACCTGCTCAACACCTGCATGTTCCCGGGCCAGAAGACGACGGTCCTCTTAGAAACCATGGCCGGCAAGGGGACGGAAGTGGGCCGGACCTTTGAGGAACTGGCAGCCATCATCGACAAAGTCGCCATGAACGAGAAGCTCGGCGTCTGCCTCGATACGTGCCACGTCTTCGATGGCGGCTACGACATCGTCCACCACCTGGACGACGTATTGACGGCTTTCGACAAGGTCATCGGCCTGGAACGACTGAAAGCCGTCCATATCAACGACAGCAAGAACGAGCTGGCCAGCCATAAGGACCGCCACGAAAAAATCGGCGACGGCCATATCGGCCTCGAAGCCTTCCAGGCCATTGTCAACCATCCGGCCCTGCGGGACCTGCCTTTTTACTTGGAAACACCGAACGACCTCGACGGGTATGCCCGGGAAATCGCCTTGTTGCGGTCTTTGCAGCAGTAATTGTCCGAAGGAGGGATTCCATGCGTATTTTACATACAGCGGACTGGCATTTAGGGAAATTATTCTATGGGAACTACTTGACCGAAGACCAGGCCTATGTCCTGGAACAGCAGTTCCTGCCCCTGCTCCGGGACGAAGGCATCGACGCCGTCGTCTTGGCCGGCGATGTCTACGACCGCAGCCTGCCGCCGGCAGAGGCTGTCGAACTCTTTGATGACATCGCGACGAAGATAACGGCCGATTTGAAGATCCCCTTCCTGGTCATCAGCGGCAACCACGACAGCCCGGCCCGCCTGTCCTTTGCCAGCCGCCTCCTGGCGCCGCAGGGGCTCTATATCGCCGGCGAATTGGACCGCCTCACCGGGCCTGTGGTCTTAGAAGATGAAGCGGGTCCCGTCGCCTTCCTGACGATTCCCTATGCCGAACCGGCCGTAGTCCGGCAGGTCCTTGGCCAGGAAACGGTCCGCAGCCACCAGCAGGCTATGGAAGCCCTGCTGGCCTGGCAGGTCCAGTCCGTTCCCCAAGGAGCGCGTACAGTCTGCATCGCCCATGCCTTTGTCGCCGGCGGCGTAGCCGGTGATTCCGAGCGGCCCTTGTCCATCGGCGGGACGGACCAGGTGACGAGCAGCCTTTTCGCGCCTTTTACGTATACGGCCCTGGGACATCTCCACGGCCCGCAGAAGGTTACGAGCGATACCATCCGCTATGCCGGCAGCCTGCTCAAATATTCTTTTGGCGAAGCCCGCCAGCATAAAGGGGCCGTCATCGCCGATATCGGGGCAGACGGGCAGGTAGATCTTACCTTCCGGGACTTCGCGCCGCGCCACGATGTGCGCATCGTCAGCGGTTCTTTCGAGGCCATCATGGCCGCCGATGACGACCGGCCGGACGATTTCATCCTGGCCCGACTGGACGATACGCAGCCCATCCTCGACGGCATGGCCAAACTGCGGCGCAAGTATCCCAACGCCATGGCCCTGGAAATGCCCAACCGCAACACCCAGGCCGCCGGCCAGCGCGACTTTGATCTGCAGCAGGTGACGGAACGCGAATTGTTCACCGGTTTTGCCCAGGCCATGCGGCCGGACCAGCCCTTGACCGAGGCCGAACGGGCCTGTGTCCGCGCCTTGTGGGACGAATTGGAAAAAGGGGGCAGCTTATTATGATTCCCATTTACTTAGACATGAAGGCTTTTGGTCCCTATGCTGGCCGGGAAATCGTCGATTTCCGCCAATTAGGGGACCACAAACTGTTCCTCATCTACGGGCCGACAGGCTCGGGCAAGACGACCATCCTCGACGCCATGTGCTACGCCCTCTACGGCAGCACCAGCGGCGACAGCCGTACCGGCGCCCACATGCGCAGTGAGTACGCCTCGCCGCAGGAAGCGACGTCCGTATCGTTCCGCTTTGCCATCGGCCAGAAATATTACCGCATCGACCGCAGCCCGGAACAGGAAATTGCCAAGAAACGCGGCACGGGCTTGAAAAAAGCTTCGGCCCAGGCCGCTTTATACGAAACGGATGAAGCCGGGGACCAGGAAAAGCTCATCGCCGCCAAGAATGTGACGGCTGCCGTCGAAGGGCTGCTGGGCTTCAAAGCCGACCAGTTCCGCCAGGTCGTCCTTTTACCGCAGGGGGACTTCCGCAAGCTCCTCCTGGCCGGGTCCGGCGAACGTCAGCAGATCATGCAGACCCTCTTCCATACTCAGCGCTATGCCCGTCTCCAGGAACTGGCTAAAGCCCGCCACGATGCCCTGGCCAGCCAGTACGAACAGGTGCGGCAGCGGCGGGAACAGTGCCTGGCGGCGCTGGACATTGCCGACGAAAAGGAACTGCCTGCAAAGGAACGGCAATGGCAGGACCAGGCAGTGGCCGTAGACAAACAGTGGCAGGAAGCCGAAGGGACGCGCAAGACCTGTCAGGCCGCTTTCCAGGCCGCCCAGGCCCTGGACGCCCACTGGCTGCTGCGGGACCAGAAACGCCGGGAAGCGGCACAGCTCCAGGCGCAGGCCCGGCAGTTCCAGGAAAAGAGGGATACCATCGCTACCCTGCGCAAGGCCGAAATCCTGGCCGAACCCTGCCGCCACTTGGATGATTTGGAAAGAGAGGGCAAAGAGGCTCATAAAGCCGCCGAAAAAGCAGGAAAACTGGCCGAAAAGGCCCGGCAGGACCTAACTGCGGCCAAGCAGCAGCTGGAAGGTCTTTCGGCCCGGGAAAAGGGCTATAAAGCGGCCTGTGAAGAACAGGTGCAGCTGGCAGGCCTGCAGGACAAGGCCGGAGCCTATCGGACCTGCTGCCTCGAAGAAGGGCAGTGCCAGAAAAACGTGACTGATGCCGAAAAGCGCTGGAATCAGGCCCGAAAGAAAAAAGAAAAGGAAAAGCAGGCCTTGGACAAGGTCCGGGAAGCCGTCGCCGGCCTGGCCGAACAAGCCGTCGCGGCGGAACAGGCCAAAGCCCGCTGGCAGGCCCTGAACGACCGGCTCCAGCGCGAAGGCGAAGCGGCTGAGCTGGAAGCTAAGGCTAAAGAAGCGCAGAAACAGTGGCAGCACAGCCGGACCTTCCTGGAAAAAGCGGCGGCCAAAGCCCGGGACGAACGCATTGCCTATGAAAGCGTCCGGGCCTTGTTCCTGCAGGCCCAGGCAGCTGTCCTGGCGTCGGAACTGGAAGAGGGCCAGCCCTGCCCGGTCTGCGGCTCGAAAGCCCATCCCCTGCCGGCTGTGCGCCCGGAATCCCTGCCGGAACGGCACGACGTCGAACAGCATCAGAAACGGGCCGAAGCCAGTGAAGGCAAGCGCCAGCAGTGGGAAGTGACAGCCAAAGCCGATGAAACCCGCTGCCAGGCCCTGCAGGCCCAGTACGAGGCCTTGCGCCGACAGTATCCCCAGGACGGGACCCTGGCGGACTGGCAGGCCAAGGCCGGACAGGCTCAAGTGGCTATGGAAGGATTGCAGCAGCAGGTCCGGGACGGTGAAAAGCTGAAACAAGCCGTCGCCGCCGGCGAGGCCAGACTGGCCCGCTGGGAAAAGGACGAAGAAACGGCCCGGACGGCGGTGGAACAGGCGAGGACCGCTGCGGTTAAAGCCGCTGAGACGAAGGCCCGCCTGGAAGCGGACCTGCCGCCAGCCTATCGCGACCTGCTGGCGTTGCAGCAGCGACTGGATGCCTTGAACCGCGCTATCAGGGCCTATGAAAAGGACTTGCAGCACTGCCGCGACGCCGTCGTCGCCGGCGAACGGCAGGCGGCCAAGCAGCAGCAGGAAGCTCAGAACTGGCAGCATCAGGTCGAAGTGCTGCGGGACCGCTTCAGCCAGGGCATCCAGGCCCTGCGGGACCGCGTCCTGGCCGCCGGCTTTGAAAGCGTCAAGGCCTGCCGGGCCATGCAGGCCGCCGTGCCGCAGATACCGGGACTGGAAGAATCCGTCCGTCACTATGACCAGCAGGTCCAGCAGGTCCAGGGCCAGCTGGCCCAGGAAGAGGCCGCCATCGGCACACAGGAACGACCCGACGTGGCCGCCGCCCGGGCGGCCCTGGACGGCGCTGAAAAGGCCAGCCAGGCCCTGGTCGAAGCCAAGGGCAGCCTGACGGCACGGTACCAGCGCTGGCAGCAGGAAAAGGAAGCCCTGGCCGCTTTGCAGCAGGAAGGCCAGGACCTGACCGAAGCCTATAAGACTGTCGGCGCCGTCTATGAACTCATTGCCGGTAAGCAGACGGGCATCAACTTTGAACGCTACGTCCTCGGGGCCCTCCTCGATGAAGTCCTGGCCGCCGCCAACGGACGCCTGCAGGGCATGAGCCGCCAGCGGTACAGCTTGCAGCGTTCCCAGTCCTGGGACGACAAGCGGGTCAAGCAGATTGGCTTGGATATCGAAGTCTATGACAATTATACGGGCTATGCCCGTCCGGCCAACACCTTGTCTGGCGGCGAGACCTTCCTGGCATCCCTGTCCCTGGCCCTGGGCCTGGCCGACGTCGTTCAGGCCTATTCTGGCGGTATTCACCTGGATACGATGTTCATCGATGAAGGCTTCGGTACCCTCGACGGCGAAACCTTGGATTACGCCTTGAAGACGTTGGCGTCTCTGCGCAGCGGTGGCCGCCTGGTCGGTATCATTTCTCACGTCCCCGAACTGAAGGAACGTATCGATGCCCGCCTGGCCGTTCACAAGACCGACCGGGGCAGTACGTCGTCCTTTGAGTTTGCCTGACCGTCGCGATTAGTATATAATAAAATTATGACGAATAGAGAGGGGGAGAATTTTGTCTATTCAAAAAGTACGCGATTATTTTTCCCAGTGGGGAATGGAAGACCGGGTCATGGAACTCAGTCAGTCCAGCGCGACTGTCGAAGAAGCGGCAGCCGCCCTTCATACGGAAGGCCGGCGCATTGCCAAGTCCATGTCTTTCCTCGTTGGCGACCATCCGATTTTGGTCCTCTTTGCCGGCGATGCCCGCGTAGATAACCATAAGTTCAAAGAACGGTTCCACAAAAAGGCGACGATGATCAAGGCAGGCGACGTAGAACGGCTCATCGGCCATCCCGTCGGCGGCGTCTGTCCCTTTGCCGTCAACGACGGCGTCGAAGTCTTCCTTGATGAATCGCTTAAACGCTTCCAGACCGTCTTTCCTGCCTGTGGTACGGCCAACAGTGCCATCGAACTGACACTGCCCGAACTGGAAACTTATTCCCATGCCAGGGAATGGGTCGACGTATCGAAAGGCTGGCAGGAAGCAAACCAATAAAAAGGGGGTAAGTACTATGCAATTCACTTTTAAACACACTAATTTCAACGTGCTGGATCTCCAGCGCAGCATGGACTTCTACAAAGAAGCCTTGGGACTGACCGAAGTCAGCCGCATTGAAAATCCCGATTTCACCATCGTCTATCTCGGAGACGGCGTGTCCGATTTCCAGTTGGAACTGACCTGGCTCAAAGACCGCAAGGAACCGTATAACCTGGGGGAAAACGAATTTCACACGGCCTTTGCCGTCAAGGACATGAAGGCAGCCCTGGCCAAACATAAAGATATGGGCTGTGTCGTCTATCAGAATCCGGCCATGGGTATCTATTTCATCGTCGACCCTGACGGCTACTGGCTGGAAATCATTCCGGAGCGCTAATGATGAAGAAAGAGTATACGCAACGGACGGCCCGCCTCATCGGCCAGGATAAGGTGGATGAATTAGATACGAAAAAAGTACTCATCTTTGGCGTCGGCGGCGTCGGTTCGGCTGTCGTCGAATCCTTGGGGCGGGCTGGCGTGGGCCATCTCATCCTGGTCGATGCCGACGTCTTCGACCCGTCCAACGTCAACCGTCAGCTCGGCGCGACGGTCCAGACCATTGGCCGGCCGAAAGTCGAAGTCATGAAGGAACGCCTCTTGTCCATCAATCCCGACATCGACGTCGAGACCCATGCGACCTTCTATCTGCCCGACAGCCATAAGGGCTTCATCGCCAATTCCGGTGCCGACTATGTCGTCGACGCCGTCGATACGATGAGCGCCAAGATCGCCATCATCGACGAAGCCTATCACAGCGGCATCCCGGTCGTCTCGTCCATGGGGGCCGGCAACAAGCTCCATCCGGAATACTTCCAGCTCGACTACATCGAAAAGACCAGCGTCGATCCCCTGGCCAAGATCATGCGCCGGGAATTGAAGAAGCGCCGGATCCGCCGCATCAAAGTGGCTTATTCGACGGAAGTCCCGCATAAGCCGTTCTCGGACAGCGATGAAGTGCGCCCCAGTCCGGGCAGCATTTCCTTCGTCCCGTCGACAGCCGGCATGATTCTGGCCGGTGCCGTCGTGCGCGACCTCCTGGGTCTGGAGTAAAAGAAAATTTTTGCCAGTTATACACAAGGGCTGTGCCTGAAAAGGCGCAGCTCTTTTGTGGTCCTTTCAAGGCTTGCCAGCCATTTTGATAAAAATTAGCCTTAACTTGTCCACAACACGATGGAGTATATACACATTGACAGCTGCTACTATATATAGTATCATAGGGCATGTGAAAAACGGTCCCTGTATCGTATATCTTGTGGGGGACACGGAAAAAGGTACATCTTGTATACTATATACTGTGGAGGTAGACATATGTTAGAAGTAATCAAGCGCAACGGAGAACGGGTGCCCTTCAATCGCGACAAGATCACGAACGCCATTGAAAAGGCCATGAACAGCAGCAGCGGTATTTATGAAGAAGGGCAGGCTGCCAAGATTGCCAGTGAAATCGAAGCGTATGCGGCTTCTATCCAGAAGGACCTGACCATTTATGCCATCGAAGACCAGGTCTACTACCGCCTGTTGAAGTACAACAATCCGGCTACGGCCCGGGCCTATGAGAACTACAAGACCATCCAGGCCTTCAAGCGCCAGACCAACACGACGGACGATGACGTCTTCGGCCTGCTGAACAACACCAACCTGGAAGTCCTCGATGAAAACTCCAATAAGAACGGCCACGTCGTGTCGACACAGCGCGACCTCATTGCCGGCGAAGTCTCCAAGGACATTGCCCGCCGCAAGCTCATCCCGGCCGATATCGTCCAGGCCCATGACAGCGGGGCCATCCATTTCCATGATATGGATTACATCATCCAGCCCATGTTCAACTGCTGTCTCATCAACTTGGAAGACATGCTGGCCAACGGCACGGTCATCAACGGCAAGAAAATCGATACGCCGAAATCCTTCCAGGTCGCCTGCACGGTGACGACGCAGATCATCGCCCAAGTCGCCAGCGGCCAGTACGGCGGTCAGTCCATCAACGGCATCGACCGCATCCTGGCGCCCTATGTCCGCAAATCCTTCAAGAAGTACATGAAAGCTGTCGTCGAAGAACAGCGCGAAGTCTACGGTATCGAACCGGACATGGAAAAGGCCGAAGAAATCGCCTGGAAGCGGACAAAGAAGGAAATCAAGGACGGCATCCAGACCATCCAGTATCAGATCAATACCCTCATGACGACCAACGGCCAGGCGCCGTTCGTCACGCTGTTCATGTATTTTAAACCGGACTACGAATACGCTAAGGAAGCGGCCCTCATCGACGAAGAACTGCTGCGCCAGCGTATCCAGGGCATCAAGAACGAAGCCAATGTCTATGTCACGCCGGCTTTCCCGAAACTCATCTACGTCCTGGACGAACACAACGTCCGCGAAGGCAGCCCCTACTTCTATCTGACCAAACTGGCGGCTGAATGTACGGCAAAACGCATGTATCCCGACTATATTTCGGCCAAGAAGATGCGCGAATCCTACGAAGGCAACGTCTTCAGCCCCATGGGCTGCCGGTCCTTCCTCAGCCCCTGGAAAGATGAACAGGGCAACTATAAATTCGACGGCCGTTTCAACATGGGCGTCGTCTCCCTCAACCTGCCGCAGATCGGCATCCTCGCCGATGGCGACGAAGAAAAATTCTTCCAGATTCTCGACAAACGCCTGGAACTTTGCAAGAAAGCCCTGCTCCTGCGCGTCGACCTCCTCAAACGCATCACGTCGGACGTATCGCCTATTCACTGGCAGTACGGCGCCATTGCCCGCCTGAAGCCCGGCGAAACGATTGAAAAATTCATTTACGGCGGTTATGCGACCTTGTCCTTGGGTTATATCGGCATCTATGAAGCGACGATGCTGACCAAGCACTGCTCGCACACAACGGCGGAAGGCCGGAAATTCGCCATGCGCATCATGGACGACCTCAACGCCCACATCAAGAAGTGGAGAAAAGAAACGAATATCGGCTTCGCCCTCTACGGCACGCCGGCAGAAAACCTGACCAATCTCTTCTGCAAGATCGACAAGGCCCGCTTCGGCTCCATTCCCGATGTCACCGACAAGGGCTATTACACCAACAGCTACCATGTCGATGTCCGCGAACCGATCAACGTCTTCGATAAGTTCTCCTTTGAAGCCGATTTTGAAGATAAATCGACAGGCGGCTGCATCAGCTACGCCGAAATCCCCAACATGACCCATAATATCCCGGCTGTCCTGACCATGGTCCAGTATATCTACGACCACATCGCGTACGGCGAATTTAATACCAAGCTCGACTACTGCCATGAATGTGGCTTCGACGGCGAAATCATCCTCAACGATGATAATGAATGGGAATGTCCGCGTTGCCATAATAAAGACCGCAACAAACTGACCGTCATCCGCCGTACCTGCGGCTATTTGGGTGAAAATTTCTGGAACGAAGGGCGGACGCAGGAAATCAAGAACCGCGTCCTCCATATCTAAGAGGTGACTTGTTTTGCATTATGCACAGATGCGGCAATATGACATTGCCAATGGCCCGGGCATCCGCTCGACGATTTTCGTCACCGGCTGTTCGCGTCACTGTTTCAACTGTTTCAATCCGGAATACCAGGACCCCAAGGCCGGCCAAGAATGGACGGACAAGGAAATGGACCAGCTCCTGTCCTGGCTCAGCGCTCCCACTAACGGCGGCCTGACCCTCCTGGGCGGCGAACCCATGGAAAATACAGCCGGCCTGACGCAGATCGTCCAAAAAGTCAAACAGGCACTGCCCGATAAATCAGTGTGGGTCTACTCGGGCTTTACGTATGACGAAATCATGGCGGACCCGCAGAAAAAAGCCCTTTTAGATGTCTGTGACGTCCTCGTCGACGGCCCCTTTGTCGACGACCTGAAAGACCCGGGCCTCTATTTCCGCGGCTCCTCGAACCAGCGCGTCATCGACCTCAACGCCACCAGAGAAAAGGGAGAAGTAACCCTCCTCTGGCCGGACGGGAGATAAAAGTTTGTAGTTTGCAGCAACTTCTCTGTTGAAAGCCTCCCATAATAGGGGAGGTGCCGAAGGCGGAGGGGTTGCTTTTTTTCTTAAAAATAATTAATATAAATTATCAAGTAATACTATTTACAAAATTAGATAATTTTGCTATACTTTAGTTAGAAGAACACTGGGTACAGCACTATTCAGACGGGCGCCCCACATGGGCGCCCCTACAGTCGATGCGGGAATCCCAAAATCAGCGTAGGGGTCGCCATGTGGGCGACCCGCCGCGAACGCTGTACCATATCCTATACTGAATGCTGTGTAAATAATGTGCGCAAAAGGGGGGCTTCTCATGGTTGTTGAATCGGTAAAAAAAGTTAAGAATATCGTCTCTGAAGTCTTTAAAGGCTATGCCAGTAATTCCAGCGGCGGCTGCTGCGGCGTATCCCTTCCGCCGGAAGAACAACGCCAGCTCAAACGCTTGAAGGAAGGGGCCCAGGCCGAAAAGAAAGATTGACAGGGGCCGTAAAAACGGCTACACTAAAGATATAAGAACAAGACGCACGACGGGGACACCACCTAAGGTGTCAGACGTCGTGCGTTTTTATTTTGCTACGAGGGGTGTATACCATGCAGTTACTATTGAACGGAAAGAAAATGAATTGTCCCTGTGATCACCTGGAAGACTTGAAAGCCGCCTATGGCAGCGGTCAGGAAATCACCATTGTCAACGGCTTTGCCACGACAGAAAACTTAGCCCTGAAAGAGGGCGATGAAATCTATTTCATCCCGAAAGACCGGCTGCCGCCGAAAGAAGCATTGGAAGGCATGATGTGTTCCCGCCATACGCCGAAAGTCCACCAGAAAGTCAGCGCCGGCCGCGTCGCCATCTGCGGTCTTGGCGGTCTGGGCTCTAACGCCGCCGTCTATCTGGCCCGGACCGGCGTCGGCCATCTGCACCTCATCGACTTCGATACGGTCGATGCCAGCAACTTGAACCGTCAGTCCTACATGGTCCGCGACCTAGGACAGCGCAAGACCGATGCCCTGGCCCGGCAGATTGCCGACATCAATCCCTTCATCGATGTCCGCACGGACTTCGTCCGCCTTACGGAAGACAACGTACCGACTATCCTAAAAGACGACCAGGTCATCTGTGAAGCCTTCGACAATCCCGATGCCAAGACCATGCTCGTCCACACCGTCTTGGAACAATGTCCCGATAAATACATCGTCTCCGCTTCCGGCATGGCCGGCTACGGCGACAGCAACGCCATCGAAACAAAAAAAATCACGAGCCATTTCTATATCTGCGGCGACCAGACGCGGAACGCTAAACCCGGCCGCGGCCTCATGGCCCCAAGAGTCGCCATCTGCGCCGGCCACGAAGCCAACCTGATCCTGAAGCTCCTGGTCGACGTCTTGTAAGGGCCTTTCCTCATAGGAGAGGTGGCCCGCAGGGCCGGAGAGGTTTATTGGTAGTACGGAGCTAGAATAAACAATAGAATAGGGAGGGCTACTCTTTTTGTTTCTCGCAATTCTTGTTATAATGAAATGAAAGAAAGCGGGTGAGGCTATGAAGTGGCAGATGCCGATCGGTGTCGATAATTTTTTTGATATACGGAGCAAATATTATTATTTCGTCGATAAGACGGACTTTATCCGCCAGCTCATCGACGGGCACAGTGCGGTGACGCTGATTACGCGGCCCCGGCGGTTCGGCAAGACCTTGACGCTGAGTATGCTGGAGTATTTTTTTTTCCATTGAAAAAGAAGTACAGAGCCGCCATCTCTTCGACGGCCTGGCTATCGACCGGGCCGGGGCAGATTACATGGCCCAGCGCGGCCAGTATCCGGTTATTTTCATGTCTTTTAAAGGGATGCAGCAGGATACTTGGCCTGGCATGTTCCAATCTTTCCGGCTTTGGATTCAGCGGGAGTTTAACAAATATGAATTTTTATTGCAAGGTAATCTCTTAAATGAGGTGGAGAAAAATGCTTTTCACCGTATTGTCTGGCAGCAGGCAACGCCTGAAGAGTATCAGCTCAGCTTGTTGAATTTATCAGAATATTTATTCCGTTATTATCGGGTGAAACCGATTATATTGATTGATGAATACGATACGCCTTTGCAGACGGCCTATAGCCATGGGTTTTATGATCAGGCCATCGCTTATTTCCGGACGTTTTTTAATAATACCCTGAAGGGCAATGAGTTTTTGAATTTTGCTATCTTAACGGGGGTCTTGCGTATTGCTAAGGAGAGCATCTTTAGTGGTCTGAACAATCTCGATGTGTATTCCGTTATGGATGAGGAATACAGTTCTGTCATGGGTTTCACAACGGCAGAAGTAGAAAAAATGGCCGGTGATTTACAGGCTGATGCCTTATTGCCTCGATTAAAGGCTTGGTATGATGGCTATCGTTTCGGATATCATGAAATTTATAATCCCTGGTCGGTCATTTCCTGTTTTGCTAAAAGGCGTATTGGAGATTACTGGGTCAATACGTCGGCCAATGAAATCATTGCGACCCTGCTGCAGGGCCCCTCTAAAAGACAGGAAGAACGATTATTAGCTTTGTTGCAAGGAAAAACTGTGTCGGCTGTTATTCGCGAAGGGCTGATTTATCAGGATATACGCATGGATAAAGATGCCCTATATACGTTGTTGTTGACAACCGGTTATTTGACGGCTGTCTGGCGGCAGGATATTCCCAATGGGATGCTTTGCCAATTAAAGATCCCTAATGAAGAAGTGCGCCATGTGTTTCAGAGTGAAATCCTTGACCGCTTTTGTGCGGATGGAGATGTTTCTCGCTTCGGAATTCCGCCAGCGGGGGATACATCAGGTATGGAAGTACGGTATCGCCTTTTGCGGGAAAAAAATCCTTGCATTTCAAGGGCCAATGTGCTAAACTATTCTAGCATAGGTTTTGAATGATTGATACAGAAAGAGGTGTAAGTGGTGAAAGAAGGTATTCATCCGAAGTACTACCCGAATGCGAAAGTTACTTGCGCATGCGGCAATACGTTTGAAACAGGTTCTACGAAACCGGAACTGCGTGTTGAAATTTGCTCCAAATGCCATCCGTTCTTTACGGGTCAGCAGCGTGCTCAGCAGGCTCGTGGCCGTATCGAACAGTTCAATAAACGTTATGGTAAAACAGCTAAATAAGCAGCAGTACAAGTGGGCAGCAGAGCAGAAATGCTCTGCTCTATTTGTATGTACAGAAATGGAGGCAACTCTTTGAAGAAACCGAAGACGTACGTCGGCGGCCAGGCCGTCATCGAAGGGGTTATGATGCGCGGTCCTGTCAGCATTGCTACGGCAGTGCGGACGCCGTCCGGTGAGATTACTGTAAAAAAAGACGCCGTTCATTCCATTACCGAACGGTATCCGATCTTGAAGAAGCCTTTTTTGCGGGGCAGTGTCGCCTTGTGTGAATCCTTGGTATACGGTATGAAGAGCCTGTCCTATTCGGCTCAGGCTGCCGGTGAGGAAGATGAGCAGCTGTCGAACACGCAGATGGCCCTGACTATGGCTGTATCGGTTGTCCTGGCGATTGTCTTTTTCCTGGCCATTCCGACGTATGCAGCCAAGTTCATTCCCGGCGTGGCCGACAGTGCCTTTCGCCTGAATATCGTCGAAGGGGTTCTGCGCCTCGCTATATTTCTATTATATATATGGGGGATTTCCCTGACGTCGGACATCCGCCGCGTTTTTGAATACCATGGGGCCGAACACAAGACCATCTGGACGTATGAATCGGGAGAGGAACTGACCGTCGAGAACGTCAAACGACATAGCCGCCTCCATCCGCGGTGCGGTACGAATTTCCTGCTCATCGTCATGGTCGTGTCGATTTTTGTCTTTGCCTTCCTGGGCTGGCCGAATCTCATCGAGCGCATTGCTTCCCGCGTGCTGCTCATGCCTGTCGTCGCCGGCATCAGTTATGAAATGATACGCCTCGCCGGCCGCACCCAGAATCCGGTCATTCAAGCCTTATTCCGTCCGGGCCTGTGGCTCCAGTATCTGACGACGCGGGAACCCCATGCCGACCAGATCGAAGTGGCTATTGAAGCCCTCAACGCCGCTAAGCCGGCTGATGAAGAAAGTGAATCGAACGAATTGAAATGAGGAGGACCTTATGAGCTCTTTTATGGATAAAGTACAGGCCGTGGAAAATAAATTCATGGACCTGGAACAGCAGATCAGCGACCCGTCTGTCATTGCCCGTCAGGACGAATGGCAGAAACTGACGAAGGAACACGCTTCGCTGACGCCGATTGTCGAAGCATTCCGCAAATATAAAGACATTACTAACACCATTGACGGTGATAAGGAAATCATCGACGATCCCGACAGCGATGACGACCTCATCGCTATGGCCAAAGAAGAAATGAACGGCCTCACCAAGGAACAGGCCGACCTGGAAGAACAGCTGCACATCCTCATGCTGCCCAAGGACCCGCGGGATGATAAGAACGTCATCATGGAAATCCGCGCCGGTGCCGGTGGCGACGAAGCAGCCCTTTTTGCCGGCGACTTGTTCCGCATGTACATGAAATATATTGAAAAACAGCCGGGCTGGAAGACGAGCATCATCAGTTCCAATGCACCGGAACTGGGCGGCTTCAAGGAAGTTGTCTTCTCCGTCGAAGGTTCCGGCGTCTATGGCAAATTGAAATATGAATCAGGCGTCCATCGCGTCCAGCGTGTGCCCGTCACCGAAGCCGGCGGCCGTATCCACACGTCGACGGCGACCGTTGCCGTCCTGCCGGAAGCAGAAGACGTTGAAATCGACCTCAATATGGACGACGTCCGCGTCGACTATTTCCGCGCCTCCGGGGCCGGCGGCCAGCACGTCAATAAGACGAGTTCTGCCGTCCGCATGACCCATATCCCGACGGGGATGGTCGTCGAATGTCAGGACGAACGGTCCCAGCTGGAAAACCGTGCCAAAGCCTTGCGCGTCTTGAAAGCCCGTCTCCTCGACCAGGCTCAGCAGAAGGCCGATGCCGAATTGACAGAAGAACGGCGCAGCCAGGTCGGTACTGGCGACCGCAGCGAACGCATCCGCACGTATAACTTCCCTCAGGGCCGCGTGACGGACCATCGCATCAACCTGACGTTGTACAAACTGGATAACATCCTCAATGGCGATATTGACGAGTTTATCCAAGCTTTGGCTGAAGCCCGCCGGGCCGAATTGATGAAAGAAGCCGAAGATGAATAAGATTTGGACTATCGGTGCCTTGCTGCAATGGACGCAACAGTATTTTGCCGGCAAAGGCATCGATTCGCCGCGCCTCGATGCGGAAATTCTCTTGGCCCATGTCCTGCATAAAGAGCGCATCTATCTGTACGCCCATTATGACGAACCCCTGAACGGCGAAGAACTGGCAGCCTACCGGGCCATGGTCAAAAAGCGGGCCGACCGATTATCGGTGGCCCATATCCTGGGCACCAAAGCTTTCATGGGCCTCGATTTCAAGGTCAGTGAAGACGTCCTCATCCCCAGGCCGGAAACGGAAATGCTCGTCGAGACCGTCGTCACCGCTGCCGAAGGGACGGCGCCGGTCATCATCGACATCGGTACGGGCAGCGGGGCCATCGTCCTCAGCCTGCTCCATTACCTGCCGCAGGCGACGGGGACTGGCGTCGACATCTCGTCCAAGGCCCTGGCTATAGCTGCTGAAAATGGCCGTTCCCTGGGCCTCGACGACCGCGTGACCTGGATTGAAAGCGATTTATTCACCCAGGTTCCGCCTTGCACCTGTGACTGGCTGGTATCCAATCCGCCTTACCTGACGCAAGGCGATATGGAACAGCTCCAGCCGGAAGTACGCCACGACCCGGCGCTGGCCCTGTACGGCGGTGACGACGGCTTGGACTTCTATCGCCGCATCGCCGCAGACAGCCCGGCTTATGTCAAGGTTGGCGGCCACTGTGCTGTCGAAATCGGCGCCGGCCAGGCAGACGACGTGACAGCGATTTTCTGCCGCCATGGTGCTTATGACCATGAACAGACCGTCAAGGATTACGGCGGTATCGACAGGGTCCTCGTATTTTCCAGAAAAGAGTAGAGACGATGAAACAGACGAAACTTGTAGAAATTACGGATATAGAGAAACAGGAAGGCATCCTCGAAGAAGCAGGCCGGATCATCCGCCATGGCGGCTTGGTCGTCTTTCCGACGGAAACGGTTTACGGCATCGGTGCCAATGGCCTCGACGCCGACGCCTGCCGCAGCATTTACGTCGCCAAAGGACGGCCCAGCGATAATCCGCTCATCCTGACTGTGCCCGATGAAGAAGGGGCCCGCCAGGCAGCAGCTGTCATCCCGCCGACGGCACAGAAGCTCATGGACCGCTTTTGGCCGGGGCCGCTGACTATCGTCTTGCCGCGAAAGCCCATCGTACCCGATGCGGCGACTGGCGGCCTCGATACGGTAGCTCTGCGCTGCCCGGACCACGATATCTGCCGGGCTTTCCTGCGCTGTGCCGGTGTCCCCGTTGCCGGTCCCAGTGCCAACTTATCGACCCGGCCCAGCCCGACGACGGCAGAAGAAGTCATGCACGACATGGATGGCCGCGTCGATATGGTCATCGATGGCGGACCTTGTCATATCGGCGTCGAATCGACCATCGTCGAATGTAACGGCGATGACGGTGTCACCATCCTGCGTCCCGGCGGCGTTACCATCGAGATGCTGCAGGAAGTCGTACCTCATGTCCGGCTTGACACGACACTGGTCACGGGGAAGGGCGTCCCCAAGGCGCCGGGCATGAAATACCGCCACTACGCGCCGTCGGCACCGATGACGGTCGTCGTCGGCCCTGTCGATAAGGTAACGGAAAAACTGCAGGCCTTATACGACCAGGCCAAGGGTGAAGGCAAGACCGTCGGTTTTTTGGTCAGCGAAGAAGTAGGAGCTTCGTTCCCGCATAAGGATATGTATATCTGGGGCCGTCATGGCGATAAGGAAGCCTTGGCCAATCAGCTCTATACGGGCCTCCTGTCCTTTGACAGTGACAAAGTCGACGTCATCCTGGCCGAAGGCATCGACGATGAAGGACTGGGCTTGGCTATCATGAACCGCATGAAGAAAGCCGCCGGCGGTCACGTAGTCATTGTCGGTTAAACCTTTTCACACGACTCCGAAAGGGGTATAATAAAACTGAATTTATCAGCATACATGGGAGGAATTGATTATGAAATTAGTACTCGGCGCCGATCACGGCGGATTTGACCTGAAGGAAAACATCAAAGAATATTTGAAGGAACAAGGCATTGAATTCACCGATTACGGCACTTTGACGGGCGAACGCTGCGATTATCCGGACATTGCCAAGAAAGTCGCGGAAGCCGTCGCTGACGGCACCTTCGACCGGGGCATCCTGGTCTGCGGCACAGGCATCGGCATCGGCATCGCTGCCAACAAAGTCCACGGCATCCGGGCAGCCCTCTGCCACGATTGTTTCTCGGCAGAATACTGCCGCCGCCATAATGACGCCAACATCCTGACCATGGGCGGCCGCGTCATCGGTCCGGGCCTGGCCAGAGAAATCGTCCGCATCTTCCTCTCCACTGGTTTTGATGGCGGCCGCCACGCAGTCCGCGTCGCCAAAATTGCAGAAATGGATAAATAGGAAAGGAGATTTCACACATGCACGTACAAGTAATGGACCATCCGCTCATTCAGCACAAAGTCACGCTCATGCGGAAAAAGGAAACAGGTTCGAAAGATTTCCGCAACCTCTTGGAAGAAATCACCATGCTCATGGGTTACGAAATTACACGGGACCTGCCTTTAGAAGATGTTGAAATCGAAACGCCGGTTGCCAAGATGATCGGCAAACAGATCAGCGGCAAGAAATTGGGCATCGTCCCGGTTCTGCGCGCCGGCCTGGGCATGGTACAGGGCATGCTCAACCTCATCCCGACGGCTAAAGTCGGCCATATCGGTCTCTACCGCGACCCGCAGACGCTGGAACCGGTCGAATATTACTGCAAGCTGCCTGATGTCGAAGACCGTGATTTCATCATCGTCGACCCCATGCTGGCTACGGGCGGCAGTGCGTCAGCTGCCATTACGCTGCTGAAAGAAAAGGGCATCAAGAACATCAAGCTCATGTGCCTCGTCGCAGCTCCCCAGGGCGTCCAGAAAGTCAATGCCGACCATCCCGACGTCCGCATCTACGTCGCTGCTCTCGATGACAAACTCAACGACAAAGGCTATATCGTCCCCGGCTTAGGCGATGCCGGCGACCGCATCTTCGGAACGAAGTGATCGTCCGTCGTTCGTTGTAAGACGTACATCGGTGTAGGGGCTTGCACGTGGCGATCCCTACAGTGTAAAAAAGGCCTGTCGCATTACACGGGTGCTCATAAGAAAGTAATTCCAGAAATTACGATTATGGCATCTGTCAGGCGGGATTGGCAACGAAATAACGGGTATCCGGTGAAAATCGGATACCCGTTATTTTTTTGCCGCCATGAAAAGCAATAGATTTATTCACAGCTTTCAGGTATAATTGTCTTAAGTCAATCCTATCCCATCCATTCCGAGATTTTTTCAAAAAATCTCAAAAAAGTTTGAAAGCATTGGAACAATTCAGCCCTTCTCATGCCATATATGGTAGAGGGCTGAATACAGAAGCGATTGGAGGTGACGCTGATGGACAAGCAAAAAGACCCGAAAGGCTTTCTTGTGGTGCTGCCCGGTGAGATCATCGAGATACCACAGGATAGCGACAAATCATGGCTGACACTGTTTTACAGTCTGCCGCGAAAGCTTGCGGAGAAGTGGAAGCCAGCCTATGAGCTGCCCCGCTGCCCGTATGAGGTCTTGCGGACGGATAAATATGACCACATCGTATGTGATGATATGTTCAAGTTGCTTGTGTGGGACTGCTACGCATGGAGCGCATGGCAGTTCTTCCAAGTCAAAGACCGCAAGGGCAATTACCGCGACATTCCCGGCAGCTGGAATCAGTATGCAGGATATTTCCCTTTGTGGCGGCTGTCGTACAGCATCATCCCCTACATCCGCATGAAGTTTGAACAGAACGGATTGGGTTTCCAGAACCTATACAACATCCCGCAGGGCGTGGAAGTGCCGTGGCTGACCTATCAGCAGTTCAGCAATCTGGTCGGCAATGTCACCGACATGGTGATTGCGGAACAGAACTGGCAGCCGATGATCGATGCGATCTGGGAGAACCGCACCGTGGAGGACTACGAAACCACAAGCAGCACCGTCAAGACGGATTTCATGCGGAAGTGGCATCACAACCGCTCCGGCAAGCCAATTTCTCTTGACGAGATGATGGAGAGCGAGGACGGCGATATTTTCGAGGTAGCCGATCCACGGAGCGAGTTTGAGCAGAAGGTTATTTCTGAAATGCAGATTGCCGCCTTTGCCGAGCAGAGCATTAGCGAGAAAGACCGGGAAATATTGAAGCTGCGCATGGACGGCTTGACTGAACAGGAGATTGCAGACAAGGTTGGCTACAAGACCGCCAGCGCAGTCCATAAGCGGATCGCCAAAATTGCGGGAGCCTATGAGGACTATGTGACAGCGGAATATGGAAAATATTTGGACAGATAATTTAATGATACTGGACAAACAGAGATTGGGGTGAAACGAATGAAAAATGAGTATGAAGATTACGAAAGATATATGAAAAACAGACCTCATGTTGTGATTCTCGGTGCGGGTGCAAGCTGTGCAGCAATCCCTAATGGGGACAAGCATAGCAAGAAGATTTCTGCAATGAGTGGGTTTATTGAAAAACTAGGGTTATCAAGCGTGATTTCCAAGGTGGACATCCGTACATCCTCTGATAATCTTGAAGATATTTATGGTCCTATGTCAAGTTTGAGTACAAATTAAATTGAGGTTTCTATCAATCAGTTATCCAGCAATCAAAGCTGCCTTTTTCTTGTAGTTTGCATATAATTTTTCATAGTCATTTGGTGACATATAGTTACAGTGACTGTGAATTCGAGCGGTATTATAAAACGTGTTAATGTATTCAAACACCAGCATATAGGCTTGTTGATAATTTTCAATCTTAAATCGATTCAGCCATTCTCGCTTAATCAAGGCATGGAATGATTCTATGCAGGCATTATCCCATGGATAGCCTTTCTTCGAATAGCTGCGGCGCATCTGTGCGGTTTCCTTGATATAGGATTGCGAAAGATATTGACAACCGCGGTCCGTGTGAATTACTACCAGACGGCCTGGATTCCTGGTTTGCTTTGCCATTTGAATCATCCTAACAATGCCAGATGCATCCAACTTCCGGGATAAATTCCAGGCAATGATTTTTCGAGAAAACAAATCCATGATACTGGCCAGATACACAAATCCTTCAGTGGTCCAAATATAAGTAATATCGCTGCACCAGATTGTGTCTGGTCTTAGCGGATTAAATTGTTCTTGCAGAATGTTAACCAATATGGCATCCAAACAATGGCTCTGGGTCGTAACGGTATAATGCTTGACCCAACAAGCACGAATCCCCATTTGCCGCATGTAAAGGCCCACTGTCCTTTCGGAAATACATTCACCTTTCTTTTGAAGCAATGTAGTAATTTTGGGTTCTCCATAGATATGCTTTGAATCTTCGTAAATGGTTTGAATCTGTTTTTTTACCTCCTTACGGTGCGTAGCTTGTTTGGATAATTTGCGATGACTCCCATAGTAACCTGATGTAGAAACGCCCAGTTCTGCCAGCACTCCAGATACCGAAAAATGGCGTTTCTCCTGATGGGCTTTTTCGGCTTCCTGTTTGACGCTATGGTAAATGGCAGGGATTATTTGTCTAGAATGCGGATAGCTTTTTTTAAGACATTGATGGCATCCTTGGCATCTCGTAATTCACGTTTCAAACGAGCGATTTCCTTGGCTTCATCAGATGCATAGTTTCCGGATCTGTGATATGGCATTTCCCCATTATCCCGCAATTGCTTTTGCCATCGGGACAGTGTCTGTTGGGAAATTCCTAAATTATGGGCACACCCAATCAGTCCTAAATCACGATGATCATGGTAATATTGGACAGCATCCACTTTGAATTGTTTGTTGAACTTCGTCATACTAAGGCCCCCTATATATACTTTTATTGTATCACTTTATGGAAAACCTCAGTTTGACTTGTTCTATTTATATGCTAGCACCACAGTTTCGATGATGAAAAAAGCGTGGGGCTCGGTCAACGAAAGAAATTTAGAAGAAATTGAGTTGATTGATATTAGAGATGAAGAAGCTGTCATAGAATCATGGAGTGAGTTCATCCACACACATCACTACTCGTATAATACCAGCTTTTTTGATTCGACTTTAGCGAGATGCCCAAGAAGAACTTGTGAAGCAACTTTTGATAGGTTGATGAATTGTATTTGGCTTGATGGCAGTAAAGGTTTCAAAGATAACATGAGTTTTGCAGACATAAGCAAGTTTATCTCTCCGCTTGTTGTTGAAGAAGAAAGCGCCAAAGGCAAGGGAATTATTCTTTCTAACCCATATCAATAAACAGCTTACATTAGGCAGTCACGAGAAATCGTGGCTGCTTTTTTATGCAGGAAAGGAGACTTTTATGAGCAAAGAACCGTTTGAAACCATGCCCGATGTGATGGACGCAAAGCAGATTGCGGAGGCGTTGCAGATTTCAAAAGCGGGCGCATACAACCTTTTGAACAGCCCGGATTTTCCAACTTTGCGGATCGGCGGGCGCAAATTGGTGATGAAAAATGAGCTTGTGGAATGGCTGAAAAGCCACACAAATCGAAAAGCATGAAAACACGGTCAAGAGCCGGAAAAGTGGCAAATCCGCCAATAGCAATAGCCGGAACATACTCCGCATCGTTTGGAGCATTTCTGTCGGAAAATCGCTTCACTTTTCCAATTCAAGAGCCGGAAAAAATTGTGAAAAACAGGAGGTTTTATGAGAACAGGACTTACTAAGAGAGAAAAGACAACTGCCATCTATTTTGACGAGTATGGCAGCATGATCGAGGTGCAGACCCACAACACCGATCTGAAAAAGCGGCTGACGGCATTTGCGAAAGAATATCCGCAATGCTGCCGCCAGATTGACGATGACGAACAAGGCGGGCTGACCTTTGAGATTGAAAAAGGCAGATTGAGTTTCCGGCTGACTGCACCGTACAGCGAGGAACGGAAACAGGCAGCAAGCGAATTTGCAAAAAAGTTACGAAATTTCTAAACTTGCAACTTGAGAACTCGGGACTCTTTTGATATAATATATTATGAATTGATCTATAAACAAGGAGGTGTGGATATGGCAAAGAACAAACTGGTTGCCCCTGTTGTCAAATGGGTTGGAGGAAAACGCCAGTTGTTAGACGAGATTACTCCCCTACTTCCTAAGCGGCTCACTTCTTATTGCGAGCCTTTTTTGGGTGGTGGAGCCGTTTTATTTTCTATTCAGCCATCCAAAGCAATCGTAAATGACTTGAATGGAGATTTGATTGCGGTTTACGAAATTATTCGTGACGATGTCGAATCTCTCATTACAGATCTCAGAAAGCACGAAAACACTTCAGAGTATTTCTACGCAATACGAGATTTAGATAGAGACAAAGAGGCATATCAAGCCATGTCAAAGGTTGAGCGTGCATCACGATTGATTTATTTGAATAAGACTTGCTTTAATGGTTTGTTCCGTGTTAATTCATCGGGGGAGTTTAATTCTCCGTTTGGTCATTATAAAAATCCTAACATTGTGAACGAGCCTGTTCTGCGGGCAGTAAGCAAGTATTTTTCGTCCGGCAATATCACATTTTGCAACGAAGATTTTGCTGTGACGCTAAGTAGAGTTGGCAAGGGTGGATTTGTGTATCTTGACCCACCGTATGATCCTGTTTCTGATACAGCAAGTTTCACCGGCTATAATAAAGGCGGATTTGACAGAAACGAGCAAATCAGACTAAAGCAATGTTGCGATGAGCTGACGCAGCGAGGCATTAAATTTTTGCTATCCAATTCTGCCACAGAGTTCATAAAAGAACTGTATAAGGACTACAACATATCCATCGTGCAGGCAAAGAGGGCAATCAATTCAGATGCAAGCAAGCGCGGATCGATAGAGGAGGTGCTAATTAGAAACTATGGGACTGAATGATGCCGCATGGGAAAGCCTATTTGACAAGTATCATATTCTTGCTGAGATTGAGCGAAATGGACAGTTCGTCATTTCGGCAAACCAGATAAAAGAGTTCAGAGAGCCTCGGTTAATGACCAAGTTTGACCACAAAATAAATCTTCCAAATATCTTTGTTGCTAACAACTTGTCAATTTTGCCGATAACTCGTGGAGATTATGTTATTTCCTCTTTTTCGGCATATAAGGAATTTGACGAGCCATCCCAAGATGTTCAGCGGATTTCAATTCCAGCACATATTCAGAGTCTAATGCCGCAGTTTCTTGTGAGCGAAGCGATTGCGTTGAATTGCGCTAATGCCTGTGGAATACTTAATGACTTTTTAGAGGACGATGAGCTTGTTCCAACAGTTAGCGGTCGCATGAGTTCTGGCAGTTTTGAGTTTGGCATTAACACCGCTTTTGGCACGAAAAATATTACCGTAAGCAATTCTCAAATTGAAATTGATGCAGCATACGAAGGTATCCATTATCTTTCTTTATTTGAAGCGAAGCGGGATTTATCTGATGATTTTCTTGTTCGCCAACTTTATTACCCGTTCCGTGTTTGGAGTGAACGAGTAACGAAAACAGTAAAGCCTGTTTTCTTGATTTTCTCAAATGGTATGTTCAATCTGTATCAATATCAGTTTGAAGATCCGCAGAACTACAATTCTCTTATACTAGTGAAACAGAGGAACTATATAATTGCAACAGAGATTTGTTTGGCGGATATTGAAAACCTTTTGAGAACTGTTCCTTTGGTACAAGAGCCAGACATATCATTCCCACAAGCAGATCGTATGTCTCGGATAGTCAACCTTGTCGAGCTGTTAAATGAAAAGCCGATGACTAAACAGGACATTACATCGGAGTATGCTTTTGATGAACGCCAAACTAATTATTATACAGACGCAGGACGGTATCTAGGACTCATTGACAAAACCCATGATGAGGATGGCAACATCCTATTCCAACTTTCTGCCTGTGGACACCGTATAATGGGTTTGGAGTATAAAGAACGCCAGCTTGCGCTTGTAACTCAAATATTGATGCACAAAGTATTCAACGAAACCCTAAAACTTCATTTGCAATGTGGAGAGATGCCGGATAAACAAACCATAATTCAGATAATGAAACGATCCAATCTATATCGTGTTGAAGCTGATAGCACATATTTGCGGCGTTCTTCTACGGTTGTTGGTTGGGTGAATTGGATTCTTGGAATTATCGAAGAATAATTTAGTGTTTCTCAGAGAGGATGGTATCTATGGCAACGAACAAGGACAGACCTATTATTCAATCACACGGTTATAACGGTAGTGAGCCAACTCGGATTTGCCCCCATTGTGGCAAAGAAAAACCGCTAAGTGAGTTTGGCTTTAGAAAAATGGAAAAAAGCGAAAAGGGGCTAATAAGAAATCAATCTTGGTGTAAAGATTGCCGATAACCCCTGTATGTCAAGCTCGCTTGCCGTTGAGGTAGGCGGGCTTGTTTTTAGTTTTTATAACACACGACAAGCACCCACAAAGATCCCTTTGGAACAAAGGGCGCACTTCTATACTGGGGGCAAGCCCTGTATGTGCGCTCTGCGAGGCAGACAGCCCGGACGATTGATGTTCGGGCTGTTTTGCGTCACTCCGTTCCGAACAAGGGGCTGCACCCCTTGCGGCTTCGCCTATCCCTGCGTACTTGTCATATGGAAACGGTTTTGACAAACCATTCCCAAACGACAAGTCTGAAAATCGAACACATTACATAGACCGTTTACCGATTATCGGTAGGCGGTCTTTTTATATCCCCACACTTAAAATCAAGGAGGTCATGCACTATGGCAAAACAGAAAACAATCCCCGAACTAGAAGCTGAGAAAGCGGAAAATGAACGCAAGATCACTCAGCTCCAACACAAAAAACAGCAGCTTGAAAACCGTATCACCTACTACGAAAAGGGAGATCGGCACAAGCGGGCGCACCACCTTATCACCCGTGGCGCAGCCATTGAAAGTGTTGCACCGCTGACAAAGGTTTTGACCGAAACCGAGTTTTACTCCTTTGCTGAAAAAGCTCTTGCCGTCCCGGAGGTCAAGGGCTTGCTTATGGAAGCGGTCAACGAACACAACCGGGCAGAACAGAAAGAGAGGTGTTGAGTATCGCACTATATCATTTTCATGTGACACAAATCAAGCGCAGCGCAGGACAATCCGCTATTGCATCTGCTGCCTATCGCTCCGGCGAAAAGCTGCACAGCGAATACTACGGTGAGGACAGCGACTACACCAAAAAAGGCGGCGTGATCTGTTCGGAAATCCTGCTACCGTCCTATGCCCCGTCCTCGTTCTCTGATCGAGAAACACTCTGGAATGAAGTAGAGAAATCGGAACGAGGAAAGAAAGCACAGCTTGCATACAGCTTTGACATTGCTTTGCAGAACGAGTTTTCCATGCAGGAGAACATCGAGCTTGCAAGGCAATTTTTATTGGAGCAGTTTGTGAGCCGTGGCATGGTGGTGGACTTCGCCGTTCACTCTCCCGACAAGGAGGACGGCGGCATTTCCAATCCCCACTTTCATGTCATGTGTCCCATCCGCCCTCTGGATGAACACGGCAGATGGGGCAACAAACAGCGGCGGGAATATCTGCTTGATGAGCATGGCAACCGCATCCGTGATGAAGCAGGAAACTATGTGTTCAACGCTGTACCAACCACCAATTGGGGCAGTCCCGATACCTTGGAGCATTGGCGGCAAGCATGGGCTGATCTCTGTAATCAAAAGTTTGCGGAAAAAGAATTGGACTGCCGGATTGACCACCGCAGTTATGAGCGACAGGGCATCGACCAACTCCCCACCATCCATGAGGGTGTGACCGTCCAGGCGATGGAAGCAAAGGGCATCCGCACCAACAAGGGCGATCTCAACCGCTGGATCAAGGTAACCAACGATTTGATCCGTAATCTGAAAAAGAAAATCTCTGCGCTGCTTGACTGGCTGAAAGAAGCCTATGAGGAATTAAGCAAGCCACAAGCCCCCAATCTGGCGCATCTACTCAGCGATTATTATTCTGGACGCAATGCCGGAGCTTGGAGCCAGAAAGCGAAGATCGGCAATCTTAAAGAGTTCAATGAAATCGTCAATTATCTCATGCAGAACAAGCTGACAACGCCGGAGGAATTACAGGAGCGTGTGTCTGCGCTGAGTGAGCGCATCGACACTCTGAAAAGCTCTATGCGTGGCAAATCCGAGCGTATGAAAGAGTTGGACGAGCTTCTCCGCATGGTGCAGCTTTACACCGAAGGCAAGCCCGTTGCCGACAAGTTAGCAACGATCAAATGGAAAGGCAAGCGGGAGCAGTTCATGTCCGAAAATGAAAACGCACTCCGCCTGTATCACATGGCAGAGCGCAAGTTGAAGCCGTATTTCAAGGACGGCAAACTGCCCATCACTGTCTGGCGCAAAGAGCGTGACCGTCTGGAACAGGAGTACAAGACCGAACAAGCAGAGCTATCTCCCATCCATGCAGAAGTGAAAAAGCTATGGCAGATCAAATACAAGGTGGAGCAGGTCATTCATGCACAGGAAAAAACGGCGCAGAGCCGCACAAAGAAACATCAAATCGAGCATTAAGGAGGATTTCAAAAATGGAACTCAACTGGAAAGAGGACAATAACCTCGTAAGAAAAATTGCAAAAATACTTCTCGGAGATACACTGCCGAATGGTGAGCCTGTAAGTTCGTTGGTTTTGATTGACGCTGCTTCACGGGCTGAATTACAGCGATGGGCAGATATGAGTGATGCAGAATTTGAAGCTGCACGACAAAACGGTGATACCATCCACATTGATGTGGATGATGAAATCAAGCGCATCACGGAGGAATATGGGCTTGATCCGAATTTCTTGGATGATCTGCTTGCCGAATTTGATGAAGACGCAGACGATGACATGGAAATATTTTCAGATGCAGAAAGTGAAATCGACCAAGACCTTTTGGCAGAGATCGAGGAATGGAAGCAGCAGGAGCATGACGAGCCGGAGGGATATTACTTCTCCAATCCTGACCCGTATCTGAAACCCGCGCCGCTGCCGCCCGACCACCCCAGACACAATTTCTGGTTTGATGAGGACGGACACATCCGTGTGAAAAATCCATCTGCTTTCTGGCTGCCGGAGTTCACTTTGCAGAAAGAGATTGGCGGCACAATCTACTCCATCACAGGCACTTATGACGGAACGGAAACGCTGGATAAGAAGATGGAGCGCATTATGGCTGAAAAGTTTACAGAAAAGTTGGAGGATAGCGAATGACAAATTCACAGAATCTTGGTACAATAGAAGCAACCAATCCTGTACTGGCAGTTGCCCCTTTGAAGGAGGAAACAGAAATGTTACGGGCAACTGATAAAATCACCGCACTCTACTGCCGTCTATCCGTGGAAGATATGAAAGAGGATAAAAAGGGCGGCAAAGAAGATGTGTCAAATTCCATTCAGAATCAAAAAATGATCCTGCTCCAGTACGCTAAAGAAAATCGCTTTCCTAACCCGATCTTTTTCGTGGACGATGGGTACAGCGGCACGAACTATGACCGCCCCGGCTTCCAAGCCATGCTTGCCGAAATCGAAGCAGGACGAGTGGCAGTCTGTATCCCCAAAGACCTATCCAGACTGGGACGAAATTCCTCGCTGACCGGGCTTTATATCAACTTCACTTTCCCGAAGTACAATGTGCGGTATATTGTCATCAACGAACACTTTGACACCATCGACCCCAACAGCACAGACAGCGATATTGCCGGTATCAAAAACTGGTTTAACGAATTTTTCGCCAAAGATACAAGCCGCAAAATCCGGGCTGTGCAAAAGGCAAAGGGTGAGCGTGGCGTACCGCTGACTACCAATGTTCCGTTCGGGTATCTCAAAGCCCCAGAGGACAAGACCAAGTGGATCGTGGACGAAGCTGCGGCTGTGGTAGTCAAGCGAATCTTCAAGCTGTGTATGGAAGGACGGGGACCGATGCAGATCGCAAAGCTCTTGCAGGAGGAAAAGGTGCTTAACCCCACCGCTTACAAGCGCAGGGCGGGCATCAAAACCCCAAGCCCCGAAACCGATGATCCCTACCATTGGAATACCAACACCGTTGTTCACATTCTGGAACGGCGGGAGTACACAGGCTGTACGGTCAACTTCAAGACCTACACCAATTCCATTTGGGACAAGAAACAGAGGGAAACGCCCGTTGAAAAGCAGGCAGTTTTCTACAATACCCACCCGGCGATCATTGAGCAGGAGGTCTTTGACAAGGTGCAGGAAATTCGCCAGCAGCGTCACCGCAGGACAAAGACGGGCAAGAGCAGTCTGTTTTCCGGTATGGTCTACTGCGCTGATTGTGGAGCAAAAATGCGCTACTGCACCACCAACTACTTTGAAAAGCGGCAGGATCATTTTGTATGCGCCAACTACCGCAGCAATACGGGAAGTTGTTCGGCACACTTTATCCGTGCTGTTGTTCTGGAAGAATTGGTCTGGATGTACATGAGAACTGTGATTTCCTATGTCAGTCGGTATGAGTATCATTTCCGTGCCGTCATGGAGCAGAAGCTCCGGCTGTCCAGCGAAGCCGCGATCCGTGGACACAAGAAGCGGCTGGCACAGGCTGAAAAGCGGCTGGGAGAGCTTGACCGTTTGTTTATCCGCATTTACGAGGACAATGTGGCGGGGCGCATCACAGATGAAAAGTTTTCTATGATGAGCAAGACCTATGAGGACGAACAAGCGCAGCTTAAAGCGGAAATTCAGGCTTTGCAGCAGGAAATCGAAGTACAGGAACGACAGATTGAAAATTTGGAGCAGTTTATCCAGAGGGTACACAAATACAAGGATTTGGACGAGCTTACGCCCTATGCTCTGCGGGAACTTGTCAAGGGAGTTTATATCGAAGCCCCCGACAAGAGCGGCGGCAAAATATCCGCATTTCCTATGACCTTGTAGGCTTTATCCCACTGAATGAACTGATGAAAGAGGAAACGGCATGACCAAAGCCATGCCGTTCCTACAAAAATACGATATTACTTTCTTACGACCCCCGACCATTTGCGACAGGCTTTTTTTCAATGCGCACAAGGATGAACCTTGGCGATAGCTTGTAAATCATAAGGTGTTTCTTGATAGACGATATTCAGCCAGTTGTGATAGAACAGGTGGGCGTAGCTGCACCACGTGAAATATGGCCTCTTCGTGTCGTTGTCATTCGGGTAGTAGTTCTTGGGCACGGCAATGGGCAGGCCCTTTTTCTTATCCCGCAGGTATTCCTCTTCCAGGGTCCGCCGATCGTACTCGAAGTGACCGAGGACGAAGAAACGGCGGTGATCCGGCGTACCGATGATGTTGATACCGTTTTCGACGGACCGTGAGAGGATGTCGAGCTGCGGCGTATTATAGACTTGGATGTCGTTAATCGCCGTATGCCGCGACTGGGGGATGAAGTAACGGTCATCGAAGCCCCGCAAGAGGGGGTGGTGCTTCTGGGTCAGCTGATATTCAAAGATACCGAAGAGCTTGGCCGGCAGGAGACGCTTTTCGATGCCATAGTAGTAATACAGGGCTGCCTGGGCGCCCCAGCAGAAGTGGAGCGTCGAGAAGGCATGTGTCTTAGCCCATTCAAAGTATGTCTTCATTTCCGGCCAGTAGTCGACAGACTCGAAGGGAATCTGTTCGACTGGGGCGCCGGTGATGATAAGGCCGTCATAGTAATTGTCCTTGATTTCATCGAAGACGTAGTAGTTTTCTTCTAAATAAGACGGATCGGTGTGGGTGCTCTCATGAGTTTCTGTGTGGCAGAAGTCCACTTCGACCTGGAGCGGCGAATCACCGAGGAGGCGGAGAAGCTGCAGCTCTGTCGGTTTCTTCAAAGGCATCAGGTTGAGGATAAGGATACGCAAAGGCCGTATATCCTGATGGAGGGCCATTCCCTTATCGATGGTGAAGATACCTTCTTCGTGAAGTTTTTCCTTGGCGGAAAGACCGTCAGCAATTTTAATAGGCATAGTGCATTTCTCCTTATATTAGTTCTTAGATGGTTGCCAGTGCTTTTTCAACAGCAGCGAGGAGGTCTTCGATGTTTTCCAGGCCTACAGAGATACGGATCGTGCCCGGTGTGATACCGCAGGCGCGCTGTGCTTCTTCCGAAAGCTGCTGATGTGTCGTCGAAGCCGGATGAACGAGGAGGGACTTGGAGTCGCCGACGTTAGCCAGGTCGGAGAAGATGTCCGCATTGTCGATGAATTTACGGGCAGCTGCATAGCCGTCTTTCAATTCAAAGGAGAAAATCGAACCGGTTCCCTTGGGGAAGTATTTCTGAGCCAGTTTGTAGTACGGCGAAGACGGAAGGGACGGATAGTTGACCTTAGCGACTTTCGGATGATTTTCAAGGAAGTCTGCAATCTTCTGAGCATTAGCGACGTGGCGTTCGATACGCAGGGACAAGGATTCCAAGCCCTGGATGAGGAGCCATGCGTTGAACGGGCTGATGCATGCACCGAGGTCGCGGAGGGCTTTGGCGCGGATACGAGTTACGAAGCCAGCACCGGGAATATCCTTGGCGAAGTTAACGCCGTTGTAAGATTCGTCAGGCGAAGCAAATTCTTTGAAACGGCCGGAACCAGCCCAGTCGAATTTGCCGTTTTCAACGATGAGGCCGCCCAGGGTCGTGCCGTGGCCGCCGATGAATTTCGTAGCCGAATGGACGACGATGTCAGCGCCGTGTTCGAGCGGACGGAAGAGGAACGGCGTAGCGAAGGTGTTGTCAACGATGACCGGAAGGCCGTTTTTGTGGGCGATGTCTGCGATGGCTTCGAAGTCCGGAATATTGATGGCCGGGTTGCCAAGGCTTTCCAGGTAAATGGCTTTGGTCTTGTCGTTGATGTATTTGGCAAAGGACTGCGGGTCATCGGGATCAGCGAAGTGCGTCGTAATGCCGAGGTGTTTGAATGTTTCACTGAACAGTTCGACTGTGCCGCCGTACAGTGTCGGAGCAGCGATGATTTCGTCACCGGCACCGGCAAGGTTGATAATGGAGTACGCAATGGCCGATGCGCCGCTGGCCGTAGCCAAGCCAGCTGTGCCGCCTTCCAGGGCTGCAATACGTTTTTCCAAGACGTCTTGCGTCGGGTTGGTCAAACGGCTGTAGATGTAGCCAGCGTCTTTCAAAGCAAAGCGGTCTTCAGCCTGCTGGGTATCTTTGAAAACATAAGATGTCGTCTGATAAATAGGAACGGCGCGGGCACCCGTTGCCGGATCCGGTACCTGACCTGCATGCTGCTGTAATGTTTCGAATTTGTAGTTAGTGTTTTCGCTCATAATACATTTCCCCCTAATATTGTAAAATATATATAATGTAATATAAACTTGAAAGCCTTGTAACAAAAAAAGCTTCCGTCCCAAGTAAGGGACGGAAGCACCGTGATACCACCCAATTTCACCCATCCTTCACAAGATGAGCCTCTTCAGGTACGCAGGCAGATGAGCCTTCAATACCATAGTGCTGTAACGGGCACGCCCGGATGGCCTAACTGTTCGACCAATCTGCTCGGAGTCCATCTTCCACGATGACCCTTGCATTCCCTTTCACCAAATGGGAACTCTCTGTGCCAATTCCTATCGTGTACTCTTCTCTTCATTGCAACACTATCAAGTTGTTGACGTAAGTCTACCATCAAAAACAGACTTTGTCAAATGCTTTTTGCAAAAAATTTCAAGAAAACGGACGTTAAACGTTATATCATTCGGTAAAACACAACGAATTGTGGAACTGCGTCCTGCGACCGACGGAGCCATCAGCTCCAAAAAAATTCGATGAACGACCGAAGGGACTGCGTATGATAAGCCTATGCTTTCATGTACAGTCCTTTTTTTTCGGCTTATTAACAAATTTACCAGGCGCTGTTTTCATAGAACAGGGCCTGTTTTTTTGCCCTAAAACAAGTATAATCTTTGAAAAATATGAAAAGTCTCATAGTGCATTATTAGCATATACATGCGCTTTATGGGGCTTTTGTTCTTATCTGGCCATGGCTGTGTAACGCGTTACCTATATAAGAAAAGAGGAGAGAAAAGAAGAGAAGAGGAGATTATATTAGCGTGCCTATCGGTTACGTGCATCTGTCCAATAAGAAAAAAGTAAAAGTTCAGAAAATCTAAAGATACTGAGCCTTGAGACGGGAAGAACTTAGTCAAATAGATTGAATTTCTGGCATAAAAGAATAAATATAAAACTTTAACGAATATTTTAAAGTCAAAAAATCTGCTTTAAGAAAAAAAAGTTCGGACGATTGGCGTTTTTTTTGTCTTATATAAGTAGAGGGGTAATTCAAAAAGATAAACCCCAAGATGTAGAAAGAGGTGCTAGCAATGAAAAAACTTCAATGGCTGAAAACCAGGACGGGACTCTTTTCGTATCCCCGTATCTTATTCTTGATGAACCAACCTAACGGCGATTCATATATTGTCTTATGGTTCTTCTTGAAGGATATGGCCGGAACGATTAACGACAACGGTTTTGTCTACGTATCCGGGCGGGAAGCCATGACGACGCAGCTCATTGCTAAGTGCCTGCACCGTCGCCGGCCTTTCATCGAAAAAGGACTGGCCCTACTGGAAAAACTGGAACTCATCGAACGTGACGAAAACGGACTCATCCGCATTGCCATCTGGGATGAATTACAGGATTTCCAACGCGACGAAAAACGGCGGGAACAGACGCGCGAACGGGTACAGCGCTATCGCGAGAGGCAGCGCCAGTCTCAGCCGGAAGATAACCCAATGGATGCGGCGCCTGTCGTGACGGAAACGATGAATCCGCCGGAAAAATCGGAAACATCCGACGGCAATCCCCCTGCGGCAGAAGAAGCGCCAGCCTATGATGGCGAACCCGTGACGACGCCAAAAACGATGCGTGATTATGCGTCAGTCCAAAAATATCAGGAATTCTTTGGACCCATGCAGGGCGAATTTGCCCAGAAACTCATTGATTTAGAGAAAATGTGGGGCAGTGAATCGACTTGCATCGCTATCGAATTGGCCCATGAAAATAAAGTCAATAACATTCGGTATATTCAGGCCATTTTGAAGAACAGTAATGGCCGTCCCATGAAGGGAAAGAAGAAGGAGGATGAATTCCATGGCTATGCAAACTTTGCTGACTACATTGCGGGCGTGCTACGGGGAGAACCAGAATACAAACCCGATCTTCATCGAAGCACTGAAAGACAATCTACCCTCCGGCATGTCAGCGACCCAGGCTAAGACCTTGGCCCAGCGTATCGTTGCGACACATAAATTTGCTCCATCTATCGCTGAAATCCTCGAAGAATGGCGACAGATGCGGCGCGACATGAACCGCCATGTCTACACGGCCCCCGTATTTATCGGGAAAATGAGCCCGGAAGCGGCTCAGAAAATACGGGAAGCCAAGCAGCGTATCCATGAAAATCAGTCTGCCGGTATCGGTCCGGTCAGCCCGGAACTCGTGCAGTTTGCCCGGCAGTTTTTCCCGGAAATCAGTGAAACAACGGTTCAGCGAAACAGGCTGGAAATCATGAACTGTAAAAGCGACCGGGAAAAAGAACTGGCCGGAAACAGTAAATTCAGGACCACCATGGCCATGACGGCCAAGGGAGATATAACCTTATTTATCCGAAAAATCATTTGAAAGGAGTACGCTATGAACCGGATACTACGATTTTTGAGGAACCTCGACAAGAGGAAATTGATCTTCATCTTGCAGAGAGCCAGTGCCGTATTGTTACCCATTAGGCCCTATCCGGAATGTGGGCGCAGTGGGAACTGCCCCTGTCCGGCCGTGAAACACAGGCACATGCAGGGTATCGCCATCGGCGGCCAGACCGCCAGTGTAGAAATCGGCACGAGAACTGAATTTTAAGAAAGGAGAGTTATGAAAGTTTATTTAAATGCCGGTCATGATCGGCAACTTGACTCAGGTGCTGTCAACGCCGACTTGGGGCTGCGCGAATGTGATGCAGCTTATGAATTGACTATGCAGGTCAAGCAGTATTTAGAACGGAATGGCATTGATGTCCTGTTCGGACAGAGTGATAATTTATATGATATTTGCGATGAAGCCAACGATGCTGACGTAGATATTTTCGTATCTATCCATTTCAACGCCTTTAACAAACGGGCCAGCGGTACGGAAACCTGCATTTCCGGCACGACGGCCAGCCTGCTCCTCGGCCATTCGATTCAGTCGAATATCGTCGCAGCTTTGAAGCTGCCGAACCGGGGATTAAAAGAACACGCAGAATTTTTCGTCCTGCGAAGTACGGCCATGCCCGCTGTTTTACTAGAAATATGTTTCATCGACAACAATCATGACTGGCGGCGGTATGTCCGCTGTCAGGATGACGTAGCAAGGGCAATAGCTACGGGTATCATGCAGTATCCTGGTATTGCCAACTCACAGCAATTAGCAGCCTAGCTGCTGGTTATAAAAATCAAAGAAAGGAGGAATGAACTATGGCAGCAGAACGTAAAGCAGTTTCTAGCAAACTGAAACTTGTCATCAGCTACAACGACGAAAATGACAATCTGTGCGAAAAATCCGTACAGATGCGTAATCTGGTGAACGGGGCTGAACCGGCCAACGTCATTACGGCCGTCAACGCTATCGGTACCCTGTACGAAGATCCGATTACGGGCATCCATGAAATCGTCGAAAACGAAATCACGGCGTAAGGGAAGAACCTCTCAGTCAGCTTCGCTGACAGCTCCCCTATAATGGGAGCCATTGCCTCCCTTGGTAGGGGAGGTGGCCCGAAGGGCCGGAGAGGTTGCTCTTCTCACCATACCAAAGAAAGGAGGAATTACCATGGCCATTAAATCGGAAACGAAAACGTTACAGCTTACTTTTGTTGATGGAATCAGCAAAAACGTCAGCTACTCCATTTCCAATCCGAAAGCGGACTTGACTAAGGCAACCGTCGATACTGCCGCAAAAACCATCGTCGACAGCAAGATTTTTGCTACGACGGAAGGCGGCAATTTGACAGCACTCAAGTCGAGCCAGATCGTAACTCGCAAAGTCGAAACGCTTGAATAAGCGTAGCATAATGAAGATGCCTTGGGCTGTATATCGGCCCAGGGTATTTTCCATTTAGGGAATTATTAGAAAAATTTAATTTAAAAAGAAAAAATGAAAAGGGGTTTTAATCGAATTTTAATGTAGTAAGGAGACGTGATGTAATGACTATTCAGATGCGACATTGTGTAAGAGCCGCTCAGCGCGGCGACAAAATAGCGGCAGAAGAACTGATCAAGGCTTTTAAGCCCTATTTGCACCATCAGGCCAAGAAATACCAGCGGTTTTATCAGAATTTCGATGAGGCCTTGTCGACGGCCTATCATGGGGCCGTAGACTGTATCTATCAGTATGATTTGAGCCAGTTTGAAGAAACCGTCACCGAAGTCATGGTTGCTTCGGTACACAATCACCTGCGTCGGGAGTCTTACAGCCGGACCTGCTACTACCAGCGAGTCGAAAAAACGATTATGGAAAACGACACATTGACCGACCTGCCAGAAGATCTTATTTCCGAAAATGCCTGTCCGGAACGCTGCTATTTAGAAGACGAAGTGCGGACGCAGCTTTACTGGGCCTTGGAACAGCTGCCGGAATTACAGCAAACATTCATCCGGTTGCACTTCATCCACGGCTATTCGTATAAGCAGATTGCTCAAAAATACGATTTCAGGAAAAGCACCGTCGGGGATTATGTCAAAAGGGGGTTGCTGAGGATGCGGATTTTGTTGAGCAAGAATAATTCAGCCAGTGGAGATGAGATTATAAAAACAAATTAGTACATAAATATAACACTAATGCATATCATACAGACTGTTTACAATGACAATCGTTGTAAACAGTCTTTTTTTAATCGGATTGCAGTGGCTTGAGGAGTATCTTGAGGGCACTATGTAATATACTCAAGCACCATTATATATAAATCATCAAAATTATATGGCTAATAATTCATGCTTTGTTGACTAGACACTATTAGCTTATTATAATAAAAGTGAATTATTTTTATGCCGATATTTTGATGAAATAATACCGATATTGAATATAAATACATTGGTAAAATGAATTAATGCAATATAATAGCAATATAATATAAGGATAATAGGACAATGATTAACTACTTTTAGGAGAATATTGTTTATGAAGAAAATTCCATCTATACCGCAAGCCGGAATGTTGCTTGCCTCGCTGCGTTCTGTCGGATATACAGAAGAAGCGGCGATTGCTGACATTACAGACAATTCCATAGCTGCAGGTGCATCTGAAATTCATATTACCTTTGATTGGGATAACAAAATTATCTCAATTATAGACAACGGACAAGGAATGGCTCAAGATGAACTGTATAAAAATATGCAGATTGGTTCAGCAAATCCTAAGACGGCTCGTTCAGAACATGATTTGGGGCGTTTTGGAATTGGAATGAAGACAGCAGCGTTTTCTTTAGGGAAGAAAGTGACCGTTGTTACATCCAAAGATGGTTATATTAGCAACGCGGCTTGGGATCTCAATCAGGTTGATGATATTGGCTGGAATCTTCTGGTAAGTGATGATAAAAAATATGATTCTTTTCTGCAGGGACTTGAAAAGCACGGGACTGCAGTGATAATCAGTACTTTAGATAAAATCATTGATGATACGGACCCAATAAAATCTAAAAAGTACTTTTATTCGGTAATACGTAGAGTGAAAAATCATTTAAGTTTAATATTTCATCGTTTTATCAGTGAAGATGGTCTGCATATTTTTATCAATAGTAATGAACCTATTAAAGCATGGGATCCGTTTGTGCGCAGTAATCCAGCAACACAGGAACTAGCAGATGAAGAAGTATGGGATCCTGAAAATAAAAATGTCACGTATATCCAACCATATGTTCTCCCTCATAAAACGAAATTTTATTCGGAAGAGTCATATAAAGACGCTGAAGGATATAAAGGATGGAACCGGCATCAGGGAATTTATTTATACAGAAATCGAAGGCTGATTATATATGGAACTTGGTTTGACTTAATACGAAAAGAGCCGGCTTTCAGCCTGGCACGCATTCGCATTGACATCTCTTCAAGTGCAGATGCTGACTGGAGAATAGATATTAAAAAATCTAGAGCGTCTCTCCCGGTTTATCTGCGTGAACGAGTCCGTTCAGCTGTTGAAAATTGCACGACAAGATCGACTAAGGTGTTTAATTCAAGAGGGGCTTATACTAAAAAGAGTCCGTATGCTCCGAATCTTGATTTTGTCTGGGAACAAGTAAGAAATAATGGAAATTATACTTTTAAGATTAACAAGAAGCATGCATTGCTGAATGCTGTCCGCCAGCAGCTAGATGAAAAAGGACGGAGTCAGCTGAAGACTTATCTTGCGCTTGTTGAGGATTTTGCTCCTTTTATGCATAACGGAATTGTTAATACTGTTAATACTGGCACAGCAAAGCATGATGAAAGTCAAACAGTAAAAAATATTGAAGACATAAAAAAATATATTACTGTATTTATAAATCTCGGCTTTTCCAAGCAGGAAATACAGGATACGCTGCTACGGATGCCTTCATATGAATATTTAAGAGATATAATCATTCGTTTAGTGGAGGAAACTTTATGATTAGTGACATTAGTGATCTTAGTACATCTGAAAGATATTTTTATTTGGCAGCGATAGATTGTTGTAAAAAGAAAATTGATGAAAACGTATCTATTAAAGATGCAGTTGAGCAAATTATATCTGAATATCAAAAGCTTACGATTATTTCTGATTTTGGGCGATTAAGGAAAGCTTTATATGAAGAAGTATCGCAGGTAAGCAGTCAGTATAATACAATCAAGTCGAAAGACGTGAAAAACCGTAATTGGTGGACGGAATTTAGGGATGATACATCTTTCCCTCAAAATTATTGGACAAGATATTATGATTATTTATCCTGCAAGACGGGATGGAGCCGTACTTCTATTGATGATCTTGATAAATCTACTGATGAAGTGATGAATGCCTTGGCTAATCCGAGAATCGGTAAAGCCGATGAACGAAGAGGTCTGGTATATGGGGATGTACAATCCGGAAAGACAGCTCACTATATTGGGATAATCAATAAAGCATATAGTGCTGGGTATAAGATTATTATCGTTCTTACGGGCATGCAGAACAGTCTCCGTAGCCAGACCCAGTCTCGAATTGATGAAGAAGTTCTGGGATATGAAACAAGTTCGGAACTTATCAGCCAATTTATGAACAAAGGAACAGAAGAGGCTATTCAAAATTCTATTGGGGTAGCTAAGGTGATGACTAATTCAAAAGTTGGTGCTATTCTGCAGTCGCTTACTAACCGCGACAACAATGGCGATTTTAATAAAGACTTAAAAAAGGGCTCATTTATACCTCCTTATATTATAGTCACTAAGAAAATTAAAACGCCGTTGCAGAATATTTTAAAATTTTTATCGTCTAGCACGATTGCCGAATCAGAAAATGGAAAAAATGTCATACCTGCTAAGTACCCTGCTTTGATTATTGATGATGAAGCAGATCAAGCCTCTATCAATACAAAGGATGAAAAGAGTGATCCGACGACTATCAATGGTCTTATCAGAAAAATTATCAGCATATTTAAGTGTAAGTCCTACATAGGATATACGGCAACTCCTTTTGCCAATATTTTTATTCCGCATAGAACAGAAGACGATATATATGGGAAAGATCTTTTTCCGAAAGACTTTATTGCCTGTGCGCCGCGCCCTAATTTATATATAGGGGCACAGGAATTTTTTGGACTTGGAGATGATGCGGATATTAACCCTATGCCTTTATGGAGGCCGATTGATAAAGGTCGCAATTTTTTAGCTAAAGGAAAAGATGAAAATTATACTGTTTCAGAAATACCGGATGAATTGAAACAGGCAGTCAAATGTTTTCTTATTTCTACTGCAGTTCGAAATCTTCGTGGACAGCGAAATAAGCCCAACACTATGCTTGTACATATTATTCGTTTAATTGATGATCAAAGATTGATTAAACGAAAATTAGAAGAATATAAAAACTATCTTTTCGATTTGATTGAATATGGTGATACTGAAATTTGCAGTGACTTTGAAATTCTTTATAATGAAGACTATATTCCAACTGCGGAACATCTCAAAAGTCAATTTAAGAAATATATGGAAGGATGCAGCAAAGTTGATTTCGAAGAGGTCTGGAATGAAATCATTCGGATTGTCAAGCATAATGAGATTGAAGTTTGGACTGTTAATTCACAGTCTAAGGATGGCTTGATTTATAAGAACCATCAGAATACCCCTTTTAATGTTATTGCTATCGGTGGTGACAAGCTTTCAAGGGGACTTACTCTGGAAGGCTTGACAATCAGTTATTTTACAAGAGCGGCCGGAACAATGGACACGCTTATGCAGATGGGAAGATGGTTTGGCTATCGGCCAGGGTATTTGGATTTGTGCCGGTTGTTTACAACTGAGGACCTTTTTAATAAATTTGAAATTATTTCGTATTCTGTGGCCAATTTGATTGCACAGTTTGATGACATGAATCTTTTGAAGGCTGATCCGGAACATTTTGGGCTTAAAGTGGCGATGGAGCCAAGTATTTTAATTTCAGCAAGAAACAAGGTACGCACTGGTTCGGATTATAAATCTGATTTTTCAGGTGTATTGACTCAGACAAGACTTCTTGATGCAGATTCAGATATTATTGTTTCTAACTATGAAGCTGTTGACAATTTGCTTTCTTCTCTGGACATGTATCGTCTTGATATTAAGGGAAGGCCGTCTTATACTGAATATACTCACAGAAAACAAAAAGCAGGCGGAAAAACTTTTTGGATCGGTGTTCCTGGACGGACAGTATCCCGATTTTTCAAACAGTATCATACATCGAAATCCGCAGTAAAAGCCAGTAGCAGTCATATTGCGGACTATATCGATGAAATGCTGGAACACAATGGATTAATTGATTGGACTATCTGCCTTGCTGGAACAAATGAACCTAATAAGACATCTGTTATTGCTTCACGCTCTGCTTATCCGATTTGGGTTCACGGCATTACCCGCAATAAAAACAGGCAGGATAGCGATTCTTTTGTTGATAATGTTACACGGGATTTGCATGTTTTGACTTCAGCTGGTGATGAAGAACTGGATTATTTACAGTCTGATTTGGATAAAGCGTATGAGGAAAAAGAAAAATTGAAAAAAAACATTTCGAATACGGTATCAATTGCGAAACAAGTTAGAATAAAAATTAGAGATTTTAAACATGGATTTCTGTTGCTATATCCTATTGAACAGGCTGCAAGCGACTTAAAGACGGAGAACCACAAAGCTCCATATGCATTTGCTGTTGTATTTCCAGACCGCAAGGGAGTCGGGAATCTTCGTTCGTATAAATTGAATGAAGTAGCTGTGGAGATGATGGATGATGAATAAGACTAGAGAAATATATGATTCTTTACTGCAGGAGCTACAAGAAAAAACGATTGGCCCGGATAAAATTATCAGTAGAAAATATACTGGTATCAATGGAATTGGATTGATTTATTCAGTTTTTTCAGGAGAGCGCATGAGGGCACTTGCAATTCCTTCAGACAAAATGCTGAGTGAAACGCAGTTCCCTGTATGGAAAGGTGTAAAAATTTATCTTGCATCAATGCCGGAATATGATGATCCATCCCGGACGTATATTGTGCTTCAGCAAATAACCGGGACAGAAGCCTATATTTTTGAAATTGTAGTTGAAAATCTCAGACGTGTCGTGGAAACGTTATCTTCTTCGAAGGGGACTGCTGATACAGTGCTTAATGTACTGAAAAAATGGGAATTTTTTTTCAGCCATGGGAGAGTTCCCTTGTTGACAGCTAGTGAAGCGCAGGGACTTTATGGCGAATTGCTGTTTTTAGAAGGCCTTATTCATCGGTTTGGCCTTAATGCGGTAAATACGTGGTATAGTGAAAAAAATACACATGATTTTTATATAGGTCAGCATGGTGTTGAGGTCAAAACATCTGATAAACAAGCACCTTACTATGCACATATTAACAGTGAATATCAGCTGGATGACAGCGATGTTAATGGCCATTTGTATTTGAAAATGTATGCACTGAGAAGCGATAGGAGCGGCGGACAAAAACTTCCGGAATTAATCTGGAATATCCGAGATTTGTTAAAATTAGATATCGCTGTTTTGAATATATTTGATAAAAAACTGGAGACACTAGGTTATTTTGATGCAGCAGAAGACTATTATTATACTGGATATACACTCCGTGATGTATATTTATTTGAGGTGAAGCCGGGTTTTCCTAGATTGGTTAAAAAAGATATACCTAATGGCATTTACCATATAGAATATGATATCTCTATCAGCGAAGGAATGAACTATGCTGTTGAAGATGACGAATTTTTTAGAAAATTAGAGGAATAGCAATGGAACAAAAAATGCAGGATTTCTATCAAGAAATGAATGAAGAAGTCAAACAATACATGACCAATTATAGTATGACTCAGAATGCAGCCTTCAAAGAGGTCTTTTTGTCGTACTTGAATGAAAATGAGGTTACTATTCTTGCCGATATGGATTTCGTAGAATACAAAAAAGATTCAGAAAATATGCGGCTTGATGGATATTCCTACAATGAATATTTCCATTCTTTAACCTTGATGGTATGTAAATATAATTCAAGTCCGAATCCGGAAATGCTTTGGAAAAAAGATATAGATAAATATGTAAAGAAAACTGTTAAATTTCTTAAAACCTGCGATAGTGACTATTTCCAAAATCTCGAACCAACCAGCGATGGATATGATGCATTTCAAGCGATTAAAAATGTTGTTAAAAACGTTGAGACAGTAAATGTTGTTTTCATCACTAATGATGTTGCAAAGAATTATATTCCAGCTGATATGAAATTTCGGAAATGTACTATTAAATTTGATGTCTATGATATCGAAAAAGTATATCATATGGTAATGGCTGGAGATATAGATTATAAACCTTTGGTGATACGATTGAAAAATAAATATCATCAAGAGCTGTCTATGATTAAAGTTCCTGGGAATAATGCAATTTATGATTGCTATGTTGGTGTTATTTCAGGGAAACTATTGGCAGATATATATAAAGATGAAGGACAAGAACTTATTCAAAAAAATGTTAGATCCTATTTGCAGGCAAAAGGCAAAGTAAATAAAGGAATAAAGAATTCGCTTTCTAAAGAGCCGGAAATGTTTATGGCTTACAATAATGGAATATCTACAATTGCAGATTCTATAGAAATAGATGAAAAGAAATCTAATAAAGAGATTGTTGTGATTACGGACATAATCGGCTGGCAGATTGTTAATGGTGGGCAGACGACAGCCTCTATTTATAACGCTATGCAGAGTAAATTGCCTCTTGATGAGGTTAATGTTCAAGTAAAACTTTCAGTCATTAAAGATACTGAGAGGGCAACTGAAATAGCAAGCAATATTTCAAAATATGCGAATAGTCAAAATAAAATCAACATGTCCGATTTTAATGCCAATGATGATTACCATATTAAAATGGAACAGATTTCTAGGAGAACTTTTATTCCTGTAGAAAAAGGCAAAGAAACAGAGCAGTGGTTTTATGAACGAGCAAGAGGTCAATATATGGTTGAATTGAATCGTCAACCAACATCGAAAGCTAAACGGGAATTTAAAAATCGTATACCGAAGAAACGGTGTGTTTCAAAAACAGTAGCGGCAAAATGTATTATGGCTTATATGGGATTTCCTTATTATGTAAGTAAAGGCCTTGAATCGAATTTTGTCATTTTTTCTGACATGGTTAAGAGTGGAACTATTCCGCAGCCTACGCGAAATGTTTATATTGATATGATTGCAAAGGTTATTTTATTTCAGCAATGCGATAAGATTGTTGCTGGATTAAATTTTGGCGGATATAAGGCTCAGATTAACTATTATGTCATAGCACTGTTTGGAAAGTATTATCAAAGTCAATTTGATGCAGACTATATATGGAAAAATCAGACGATTTCTCCGGAAATGATAAATATTATTACTGATTTGGCAAATAAGGTATGGGAACATTTTCAAAACCCTGTTATTAAAGGCGTAAATATCAGCCAATGGTGTAAAAAAGAAGAATGTTGGCAACTATTACAGTCCCGATATCAGAATCATGAATTATGAAAAAGGAGCGATTAAAAATAGATATGGATAAATTAAATGTCATTGATCTTTTTGCGGGGGCTGGGGGATTAAGCTTGGGATTCCAAAAGACGGAAATGTTTAATATTGTTGCTGCTGTTGAAAAGGATATACATGCAAAAAAAACATATGAATATAATTTTAAAGGGGTCGATTTTTATTCGGATATCAGAAATGTTAATTTTAATGAAATTCTAGAGAGATGCGGAAAAATAGATGTTGTTATTGGTGGTCCTCCCTGCCAGGGATTCAGTAATGCCAATCGACAGCATAACCATGCGATTAACCAAAATAATAAACTTGTCAAAGAATACATAAAGGCAATACTTGCACTTAAGCCTAAAGCCTTTGTGATGGAAAATGTTGGCATGCTTAAGTCGGATGTACATCGGTTTTATATAGAAGAGTCGGATTCTTCCTTAGTAGATAAATATAAAATTCCAATTGAAAAAGCAGAGATATTTCTACTTTCGAAGGAATATCGTTTTAACGGTGTTATGGATATTTTACAGGAATACAGTAGTGTGCGTAGAAATAAGTGGAAATCGGAACTTTATAAAAATATTAATATATTGTATAAAAGTATAAAAAATAAAGACAAATTAAATAAAGCTTTAAATCGGCATTGTAAATCTATTATTAAACTTATTTCCGAACATAAGACGTCAAATAATGTACATATAAATGAAGTGAATGGAAAGTTATTTAAAATCTTCTCCGCATATTTTGAACAGAAAATTAATGAAGAAGAATTTGATGATAAATTTATTGCGAATGCATATGAAGCCATAGCAATCCAGAGAATGCTTAATCGAGCAGAAGAGATTTATAAAAACCACATTGAAGCGGATTTTAAGGAAGATGAAAACATAGTAGCTGAAACCCATTCATGTGCAGTACGAGATTATTTGGTGAAAATCCTTGGATCTGTTCAACATGGGTACTCTATTAGCGACAGTATTTTATCTGCTGTTGAATTTGGGATTCCGCAGAAACGAAAACGATTTGTCCTGATGGGGGTTCAAAAAAAATATACAGATAAAGTAGAGATGCCGGTTCCTTCTAAGAAAATACAACCTGCTACAGTAAGAGATGCTATTGAAGATCTTGAAGATGTAACGCCGTATTTTACTGTGCAGGAAGATGAAGAAAAAGGGGGGGTTAGGCTTCAAGCACGGTCTCGAGATGCAGTTGGAAAGTTAAACAATTTGAGAGATAACGATGGCATTGCTTATAATCATATAATTCCTCAAACAACTGCTCGGGTCTTGAAGCGTTTTAAAGTGATTAAAGAGGGGCAAAATTTTCATTCTTTAGATAAAGCCTTAGTTGAGGATACATATACAGATGCTAAAAGAACTCAAAATACAATTTATCTGCGGCTTAAATATGATGAACCTTCAGGTACGGTAGTCAATGTAAGAAAATCCATGTGGATTCACCCTCATAAGGATAGAGCTATATCTGTTAGGGAAGCAGCGCGTTTGCAGACCTTCCCGGATTCTTTTCGCTTTTATGGAACAAAAGATTCTCAATACCAGCAGGTTGGAAATGCTGTGCCACCAATGCTGGCAAGAGCAATTGCGGAAAAATTACTTTCGTATATATGGGAAAAGTAATGCATTAAAGATTTTAAGACAGGAAGAGCGGTTATGGATGATATGACCAGAGAACAGCGTCATAAAAATATGAGTCATATCCGGTCCAAGGATACCAAACCGGAAGTCTTACTTCGCAAGGCGTTATGGAAGCGGGGGATTCGATACCGCAAGAATTATATAGCTCTTCCGGGAAAACCGGATATTGCCTTAACCCGCTATAAGATTGCGGTCTTTGTCGATGGGGATTTTTGGCACGCCCGCGGTCATCAAGATTCTCCTGGGGAACAGGTCGCATCCAATAAAGAATACTGGCAAAAAAAGTTAAGAAATAATGTAGAACGGGATAAAGCTGTCAATGACGCATTAACTGAGTCAGGATGGCTTGTATTGCGGTTTTGGTCGTCCGATGTAATGAAACATCTTGATGATTGTATAAATCAAATCTTACAATATATCCCGGATAAAAAATGAAATAGCAGAAAACTTGACGAAAAAATGTTCTATAGTAAAATGGACTCAAGGAGTGAGGGCATAATCTTTCACGCACGAGCGGGGCACAATTCACAGAAGCTGTCGCATTATGCAGTTGTTTGCTTAATGCGGCAGTCTGTTTTTGCCGCGTAGAGAAATACGGAATTATTTTTGAAAGAGCAAAGTGGAAGCCGTCCGAATATTACAAGTTATGCGTCCGCAGGCAAGCGATGAGGCTGTCTGTGTCTTTTTTTGTCGTAGCCCAGCTAGTGGCCAGGCGGATAATGGTATGGTCGGCATCGTAGGGTTCCCAGCGGCTGAAGGCGACGGTATGGCTTAACGCCTCGATTTTTTGGTTGTCCATGATGACGAAAATTTGATTGGTCACGGTGGGGATATAGAAAGTATATCCGGCTGCTTTCAAGGCCTGGCGGATGACATTGGCGCTTTCAATGGCTGGACGCCCGATTCGTTCGTAGAGGCCGTCGCTGAACAAGACATCGAATTGTGTACCCAACAGCCAGCCCTTAGCCAGCAAGGCGCCGTGTTGTTTGATGGTTGTAAAGAAGTGAGGAATCCGTCCCTTTTGAGGGATGACGACAGCTTCTCCGATGAGGGCACCACATTTTGTTCCGCCAATATAGAAGACTGTACAGGATGCGGCTAAATCGGCCAGGGTGATATCGTTTTCCGGGGTCGCTAGGGCATAGGCCAGGCGGGCTCCGTCCACGTAGAGCGGCAGGTCGTATTGGCGACAGGTTTCGGCTAAAGCCAACAATTCTTGTTTTGTGTACAGCGTGCCATATTCTGTCGGATGGGAAATATAGACCATGCCGGGTTGTACCATGTGTTCGTTGTTAGCATCAGCCCTAAAGGTTTCCATGAACTGCCGGACTGTGGAGGCTAGCAATTTTCCTTGTGTCTGCGGCAGCTGGATGACTTTGTGCCCCGTGTATTCGATGGCACCGGCTTCATGGATGCTGACATGTCCCGTCGTGGCGGCGAGAACACCTTCGTAGCGGTGTAACAGGGCATCGATGACGATGGCATTGGTCTGGGTACCACCGTTGAGAAAATAGATTTCTCCGTCGGGGCAGTGGCAGGCTTGTCGTATTTTGTCCTTGGCGCTGGTACTGATTTTATCGGTTCCGTACCCGCTTTGGGCTGTAAAATTCATGGCTGTCAATTTTTCTAAGATAGCCGGATAGGTGCCTTCCATATAGTCTGAAGCGAAGGGTAATAAAGTAGTCATAATGGGGCCTCCTTTTTGTCGAGTCCTTTACGGATGACCTCATTATAAGCTACAATAGGGTAATGACACAAACGGTGATTTAGCATGTATGTCATGACGAAATGGGTGAATGAGTATATGGATAGTGTGAAATGCCAGGCTTTGCTCTTGGCGATTCAATATGGCAGTTTGACAGCGGCTGGCAAGGAACTGGGCTATACGCAGTCAGGGATGACCCGCATGATCCGCTCGCTGGAGAAGGAAATCGGCTTCCCGCTGCTCGTGCGCAATAAGCAGGGCGTCCGGCCGTCGGCCAATGGCCAGCAGATGGTTCCGGTTTTTCAGGAAGTCGTCCGGGCTTCGCAAAAGGCCGCCGACTTGGGGGCGGCCATCCAGGGTGTCCTGGCCGGCGTCCTTAATATTGGCAGTTATTATAGTGTCGCTGCGGCGTGGCTGCCGGCGATTTTGCGCCATTTACAGACCCAGTATCCTAAGGTGGAAGTCCATTTGCTAGAAGGGACGAATCAGGAGCTGGCCCAATGGATTAATGAAAAGGCCGTCGACTGTTGTTTGGCCGCCAAGCCCGGAGCGGATGTGGCCTATGATTGGATCCCTTTGAAAGACGATGAGCTCGTTGTCTGGCTGCCGCCGGATCATCCTTGGACGGCAGAAAAGGAGATTCCCGTAGAATGGTTGAACGGCGCGCCTTTCGTCATCCCTCTGCCAGATCACGATACGGATATCGACCGTTTCCTGGCAGCTAAGCAGGTGCAGCCCGATATCCGTTTCACGACGACCGATCCGTACACGGCGTACTGCATGGTCGAAGAAGGCCTGGGAATCAGCATCAATAACCGCTTGACGACGGAGAAGTGGACTGGCCGCGTCGAACTCCGGCCTTTGGCCCCGGCTCAGTCGATTTCGCTGGGCCTGGCTGTCCCGGATATTCAGGAAATGTCACCGGCGGCGAGCAAGTTCGTTGCCCAGGTCTGGCAGATTGTCAACGGCAAGACGGAAAAATAGGAGTTTCCTCTCTATAGAAGAAAAAAAGCTTGACAAGGTATGCCTAAATCTGTAAAATAAATAAGTAAGCTTTTCACTTGGACTCCACTTAGCCCCGGAGAAAGAGCACCAAAAGCTTGGTCAGTTAGTTAAATTCAGGGAGGAATTACACAGCATGAAAACTACATTTATGGCTAATGCAGGCAACATCGAACGTAAATGGTTTGTTGTTGATGCTGAAGGCCAGACATTAGGCCGTCTTGCTGCCGAAGTAGCTAAAATTCTTCGGGGAAAACATAAACCTACTTTTACCCCGCATGTTGATACAGGCGATTATGTAATCGTAGTAAACGCAGCAAAGGTTAAATTAACAGGTAAGAAATTAATCCAGAAAACCTATTTCCATCATTCCGGTTATCCCGGTGGAGCTAAATTCACTCAGGCCGGTCATATGCTCGAAGCACGTCCGGAACGCGTTGTTGAAATGGCAGTTCGCGGCATGCTCCCGAAAAATAAATTGGGTGAACAGATGTACCGTAAACTGAACGTTTATGCAGGTGCCGAACATCCGCATCAGGCTCAGAAACCTGAAGTTTTGAAGTTAAACATTCGCTAATTAATACCGGGAGGAAGATTTCATGGCAGTAGCACAGTACTACGGCACTGGCCGTAGAAAGACATCCGTTGCTAGAGTTCGTCTGGTTCCGGGTCAGGGTAACATCACAGTCAACAAAAAAGAATTGAATGAATATTTCGGTCGTAAGACACTGGAATTGGTTATTAGACAGCCGCTCGTACTTACTGGCGTAAACGAACAGTATGACGTCATTGCTGACGTTAAAGGCGGTGGCCCGTCCGGCCAGGCCGGCGCAATCCGTCACGGCATCAGCCGTGCCCTTTTGGAAGTCGACGCTGATTTCCGTCAGGCTCTCAAAAAAGCTGGTTTCCTCACACGCGACCCGCGTGAAAAAGAACGCCGTAAATACGGTCTCAAGAAAGCTCGTAAGGCTTCCCAGTTCTCGAAACGTTAATATACGCGTATATTCCCACAAACCTATGCAACAGACAAACCGCATGAACAAGCCGTTCGTGCGGTTTTCTTTTTGGCTGAATATCAATTAACTTTGCATAAATTCGAGTACGTGAGAGGCTGTAATATACGCACAATATACGCACAATATACAAAGCTACAGGCGGTTCACAGCCTCAATGAGCTGAGAGAGTGTCTTATGGGTATAGACACGGTCGGTGATGTCCTGGGAGCGGTGGCCGAGTATGAGCTGTATGATCTTCTTGTCGACGTCGGCGTTGGCGAGCATCGTCGCGCAGGTGTGCCGGCAGTCGTGGGGGAGATGGTCCATTTTCGAGAGGACCGGAGACTTCTTCCAGTAATGGTCCCTCAGCCGGTCATAGTTGAGGACCGGCTTGCCGTCCGGGTCGATGACGAGATATTCCTGGCCACGGTGATATAAGGCTGCCACGAAGGGCTTTATCTTATCAGCCAGGGGGATGACCCGGTTCCGGCCTGCCGCTGTCTTCATACCGGCGCGGAGATAGCTTTCATCGAGGTGCACATTGGCCGTTTTCGCCCTGAGGAGCTCCGTCGGGCGCAGGCCGGTATAGATGTAGATGAGGGCCAGACGGGCTCCTTCGTCGTCCGTGTGGTCCCAGAGGATGCGGCGCTCCGCAGCCGTGAAAGGCTTATGCAGCCGTGACTGCGTCGCCGGCGGCAGGTCCGTCATCCGGGCGTAGTTCACGGAAGAGATCTCTATCCTGGCCGCATACTGGTAGAGCTGACTGCAAAACAGCCGGATGTTTTTCTTTGTGCTGTAACCCTTTTTGCAGCCGTCAATCACCTGCTGGATATCATCGGGCCGAAGGTCGACGAAAATGCGTTCGTGGAGGCGCTGGCAGTACTTGAAGGCCGACTTGTACCCGTTTGGTTCTTCTTTGCCGACTCGGGTATACTTCCATTCAGCCCATTTGACGTGAAGATCCGCGAAGGTCGTCTTCCGGGCATCTGCATCGTAGGGATGCTGGTTGTAGTCGTCGAGGCATGCCAGGGCGTCCTTCCTCGTGGAAAAATAGCCCAGGTATTTATAGATCTGCTTCCCTTCGTCGCTCCAGCCTGCGGTGATGCGGACGGCGAAAGGGTGGCGGCGTTTGCCGCCGAGCTTGATGATTGAGCCGTAGCCTGTGGGTAGCCGCATGAAATCACACTCCTTAACAAACTAATGTTCTTTGATTCGGCGAAAAAATCAGGAATTTGCAAATACAGAGTAAAACTTTGCGAATGCAAATTCCTTTTTTTGCGAGCGCTGCGTTCGCTACAAGACAACCTTGTTGTTACGGGTTACATACACCGCAAGGAGCATATCCATTGGCAATGGCTTCGTCACGTGATTCAAAGGAGACGAAGTTTTCAGGATGTTTGATGGTGCGGCAGGTAGCATAATGGAACTTCATAGATTTGGGATTCCCCAGATAGTCGGCGGCAAAGGCTGCACCGAACGACGACAATAAGCCAAGTGTAGCCAGAACAAGCAATATTTTCTTCATCATAAGCAATCATCCTTCCGTTCTGCAATAAGTCATAAAATCTTCCTCTTGTAATGAAAACGTCCAGCAAAAGGACTCAATAGTTTATTTCACGATAAATTAAAATAGGTACGATGCCATACTGCGCATTCGAATACAGTTGATTAATGGCTTCAGTACAGGCATCAATAGCGCTTTCGATGGAATCAGGCGTGGAATCAGTGTGGCTGGAATCATTGTGCGAATGAGAATCCAGAATCCCCAGGATATACCACTGCCCTGGCAAATCAATGCCATACGTACGGTTCAAATCGGATTGCCGGATAGAAAGGCATCCTTCCCGCAGCGTCCCGCTGATTAATGTCGATTCGAACCGGATGGATAATTCAATGGAATCATCCATCGATTGGATCATCGATATCATGGCCTTGATGATTCCTTTGATGTTCCGGTCGTTCGGCAGCTGGAAGAACTTTTGATTCTTCTCTATGACAGGCATCAACTGCTTTATGGAATGGAGGTCCCGAATCTTTATCGGCGCATGTATACAGACCAGTTTGCCGGAACATACAGGCGGCAGCGACTGCAAGGGTGCAATGCTCAAATCATTCAGCAGGCCGATGACCTGACTGTGATATGGGTCGTATTCCTCGGACGCTTCTTCCTTCGTCTTGTTCTGTGAGCCTATCCGGCCGGAAGCAACGCCAATGTTTCCTTTTCCGGACATAAAAGAACCCTCGGAAGTACCAATCGTCTTGGTGACACTTCTGAGGGTTCCGTTTCTGAGTTGAGAAATCAATGAATCGACGCGTTCTTTATCTACGTACAAAAAGTCAATCAAGGATGAGCTTTCAGGAAGCTCAAGTCGGGTTTCGTCTTCTTTCCCCATTTTTCTACCTCCTTAGCTATTTTGCGGCACTTGGAGGTGTGTTCGTCATATTTCTTCTTGAATTGAGCTACATCAATATGGATTGTAATCGGTTGACGCTTTTCAGTCATATGGACAACCTCCTTTCTTGCCCTTATTGTATCAGAATATTTCAGAAGTGTACATCGTTATTTAGTTGTAATAGATAGACTTTGTGCATTTACCGCCCTCCTAGAATCAGAACTTCCTTCTCATTTCAACGACCTTCCCGAGTACCTGCACGGGGAGGTTTTTTATGTCTTCGTTGGAGTAGAACTGGGGTGTATAGATGGCCGCGTTGTGGCCGATAAGCGTGATGCCGGCCGGGCTTTCCTTGATTTCCTATACGTTATTGTGGCATATTATTTAAACGAATTATCATAGGTCATGAGTGCCCGGCCGTTTTTGTATAGATTCTTCGCATTGGCCCGGACCTCTAAGACTTGGTTGTTCGGGTCCAGGTACAGGAACGATTTGACTGGCGTCGTTTCGATGACAAATACTTTTTCATCGGGGGTATCATGCTTGCCGTTTTCATAGCTATGGACCTCGTCAAAGCTAGAATCACGAATACCTACTTTATGTAAAATGTCCAGGATGCCAGCCGCCCGGGCTTCATCGACGCCGGTCCCCTCAGCGATCTGCTGCACGGCGAGCTTGTGGTGGTCGCTGGCCTTTTCCGGATTGGCTGCTTTTTCGGCCTTATCGCTTGCCTGCTGCACTTTCTGGCTGGCTGTCGGAGCGGGCGGCGGGTCGATGGTCGCACCGACGGCCCCGATGATGAACAAGGCGGCCAGGCATAAGAGCCCGCGTTTCTTCCCATAGGGCGGGGCCAGGAATGGGGCAAATTTCCCCGGATTCTTTTTAGCCAGAATGTACCAGGCGATAATACAGATAATCAATAAACCAACAGCTGCTTGCATACGATCCCTTCTTTCTGTGATTAGAATTGTTTCCTAACTTCAATGACTTTCCCTACGATGTGGACTAAATTCGTTTCTTCCCCGGCAAACACACGAGGCGGATAATTGGGATTGGCTGATTCCAGAATAATCATATGATTCTGCTTTCGGACCCGCTTTAACGTTCCTTCATCTCCGTTTATGGTAACGACTGCCAGCTCTCCGTTCTCGACCTCTGGCTGGATGCGAACGATTGCAATATCCCCGTCGAATATTCCCAGGCCCGTCATGGAATCACCTTTACAATGAAAGGCCCTTACGTCTCCATGGGTACAATCATCAATATATACATACCCGTCAAGATATTCATAGGCAAATCCATTAGGGCCACAAGTTACGGTCCCAATAATCGGGATTTTCCTGGCTTCATTAGGTGGGGCGATTTCATTCGATAGCGGATAATCAGACATTCCCATGATATAGTCAGCCGATACATGGAACAGGCGGGATAATTCATTCAACTTCCTTACAGGACGGCTTTCGCCTGTTTCATATTTGACGTAAGCAGTTCGGCTGATCCCCAGTTTTTTGGCAACTTCACCTTGGGATAGTTTTTCTCTTTCTCTTAGATTTCGCAATCTTTTCGCTGTCGTGTTCATCTTCTTCACTCCCTGTCTATGTATATATTATATGTGAAAAATATTCACTTGAAAATATGTGAATAAAAGTTATCAAAAACTATTGACATGTGAATAAAAGTTGTGTAAAATACAGGTATGAAGTGAAGGAACTTCACAGGGGAGGTGAAACTATGAACCGGTTGAAAGAGCTTAGAATGGAACGGAATTGGACTCAAGGGCAGCTCGCTAAAAAAATGGGGGTAACCCGTACAGCTGTTGTTAAGTGGGAAACTGGAAAGGCCTACCCCACGACGGAAAAGCTGATTGAGCTGGCCCGTATCTTTGAATGTCAAGTCGATTATTTGTTGTGCGACAAGGTGTGAAGTTAAATTACAGGAGGGCAAAAAGATGACAAATAAAGACGTACAAGAAGCGGCAAACGCGATCATTCGGTATTGCCGAGAATATTCTAAAGAAAACAGTGCTTGTGTTGATTGTGCAGTTAAAGATTTCTGCAATGGAGTGGCTGCAAGAAAGGCCCCGTGGGAATTGCCTACGTATATCGACGATGATCTCATGAAAGTGCGCAAAATCGAAGCGCTGAGCAACCTGGCCGCCGCGTTGCGTCAGGGCAAAATTGATGTAGCCTTTACACTGCTGACGGCTAACGTGGTCCTCATCATGAAGGCCCCGGGGTTCAAGCGTATCGTCACCGTGTCTGACGACATTAACACGATGCTGCTGGAAGTCTTGCAGGCGGTCAATGATTGGAAGTGATACCCGTGAAAGTCACTATCAAAGAAGCGGCCCACATTTTGGAACGTAGTGAACAGTTCGTTCGCATCGGTCTTCAACGGAACCTGCTTCCGTTCGGGTTCGCGATGAAACGCAGCGGGGCCAGCAAATTCGATTATTTCATCAACCCGGCCCAGTTCGCCGCTTACTGCGGCGTGACGCTGGCCGATCTGGAAGGGAGGTTGAAACCATGAAAGTCATGAGTATTTACGACGAACCGAAAACCCGCCGCATCCCGAAGCGCGGCCCGTTGTTCGGGGCCAAGAGCTTCCTGGCCATGGCCGTGCTGGCCTGCGGCATCGGGCTTTACGCTGGCATGGGCATGACGGGAGAACGCGTACAGGCCGACGACGTGCAGGTCGTGACGGTCGAAACGAATCAGACCGTCTGGGACGTAGCCCGGCCGATTGCCGACGCCGAAGGGCTCGACATTCGGGAGGTTGTGTACCAAATCCAGGTGAACAACAACCTGGACAAGGATTGCACGGTAAGGCCCGGCCAGCAACTCATCATCCGCTTCTAACCTTATTGTATTTCATGAGGAGGTGAAAACCATGAGAGACAAATTCACAGAATGGCTCATTCATTCCCGCCATGTGGCCGGGCTGACCCAGGAGGAAGCGGCCGAACGCATTGGCATAGCCCGGCGCACGTTAGCTGGTTATGAAGCTGGTAGCACTCCCGACGATGACGTCGTGGCCTGCATCGTGCAGGTATACGACGATTATAAGATTGGCTACGCATATTTAGCAGAGCGTACCCTGACAGGGAAGCTCATCCTACCCGATATTCAGACCGTCGGGGTTGCCAGCGGGGCGATCACCCTGCACATACAGCTTGGGAAGATGGAACAGGCCTATGAAAAGCTTGAAATCATCTGCGCTGATGACATCATCAGCCGAGAAGAACTGCCGAGTTATTGCCGGTGTATGAACGAGCTCGACAACTTGATTGCCGCAGCCGTCGGGATGAAGATCACCGACATTCGGCCACAAAAAAAGGACCCCACGGCAAAGCCGCGAGGCCCCAAACCTAGGAAGGTTTGAAAAAAGATGACATCTATATTATAGCACAGAACCAGGAGGATGAACATGAAAAAAGAAGACATGATTGAACAGAAATTAGAAGAGCTGAAGAAGGTGACGGAAGGAACTGGCTGCAAACTCATTATCATGACGGCTCATGCTGATAGCCACAAGGCTAACGTTCTGCTTAACGGCAATGCCATCGATTTGATTAACATGATGGCATCGCTCTTAGAAAAAATCGCCATCGATACCGGGTGCAGCCGTGAAGAATTGCTCATCGCTCTTTTGATGGGAGGTGACCATCATGGATGCTGAACTCATTATGACCGTTAAGCAGATGCAGAATCATGACGCCTGGCTGGACATGCGAAAGAAAGGCATTGGGGGCAGCGACGCCGGCGCCATCATGGGATACAATCCATGGACCAGCCCGTTCGCTCTCTGGATGGAAAAGACGGGGCAGGCCGAGCCAGAAGACATTAGCCAGAAGCCGTCTGTACAAGCCGGAATCCGGCTGGAACCGATTGTCGCGGATTGGTTCAGTGACGAAACAGGGCTAAAAGTCGAGCGCCGCGGTATGATGCGTAACAAAAAATACCCGTGGATGCTGGCCAATATCGACCGCCTCATCCCCGGGCGAAAGAATGGCCTGGCGGAAGACATTGGCCTGGAAATCAAGACGACGAACGCTTTTTCCGCTCATGACTGGGACGAAGACAACGTCCCCAACAGCTATTATCTCCAATGCCAGCATTATATGATGGCCACGGGATTAAAGGGCTGGTGGATTGCGGTACTCATCGGCGGCCAGGACTTCCGGAAGAAGTTTATCCCACGTAACGACGAACAGATCCGCACGCTTTTTGAAGCGGAAAAGACGTTCTGGGAAAACTACGTTGTCGGCGGCGCCATTCCGCCCATTGATGAAAGCCAGGCGACAAAAGAAGCCCTGGCGGACAAATACCCCGGCGGCCTGGAAGACGCGATTGAATTGCCTGAACAGGCTGACGGATTGGTGCAGCTCTTAGACGGCTATAAGGCCAAAAAGAAGGAGCTTGACGCGTCCATCCAATGGGCAGAAAACGGATTAAAGGCCCTGATGGGGGACCACGAAACAGCCCTGGCCGGGGACCGCAAAATTACCTGGAAACGCCAAAACGGGCGTATTACCGTGGACTCCAAGAAGTTGAAAGCGGACTACCCCGAAATTTGGGAAGCCTGCAAAAAAGAAGGGAAACCTACACGAGCTTTCAAAGTCGCACCTAAGAAGGAGGAAAAGTAAATGGCAACAGTAAAAGGGACCGTCCTGGCTAAGCGTAATGCCGGCCAGCCGGTCGAAAAAGCACACGAAAACGTCGCCGCGCTGTTTAATGCGCTGATCAGCAAAGAAGGGTATCAGAAGCGGTTCAATGAATTGTTGGGCCGCCGGGCCCCTCAATTCATCGCCTCGTTGGTCACCATGATTAACGACGAACCGAACATGATGGAAGCCTTTCATGACAACCCTATCAGTATCATCAAAGCCGCCTTGCGCGCCGCTGCGTATGACCTTCCGATTGACCCGGCGTTGGGGCAGGCGTACATTGTCCCCTTCCGGAACAAAGGGAAGATGGAAGCCACCTTTATCATCGGGTATAAGGGGCTGTATCAGTTGGCCGTTCGTACCGGGGTCTATAAGAAAATCAACGTCGTAGACGTCCGGGACGGAGAATTAATCAGCTATGACCGCTTGACAGAAGAAGCTGAATTTCGATGGATGGAAGATGAAGAAGAACGGCAGAAAATGCCGATTGCCGGCTATTGCGCGTACTTTGAGTTGACGAACGGTATGCGTAAGTGTATCTATCGGACTACACAGCAGATTAATTGTCACGAGCGGAAATTCCGTAAGGGCAATGGCGACTATCCGAGTAAAGGCTGGCGCGATAATTGGGAAGCCATGGCCAGTAAAACCGTCCTTCGTGAGCTCCTGGGCAAATGGGGCCTGCTCTCCATCAACTACCAGACAGCAGACCCGGCTACATTGAAGATTGCGTCGGATCTGGCGACGGGCCAGATTGACGATGAGCAGCACGTCATTGACCTTCAGGCCGAGCAGGTACCAGATAATGTGGACCCGGCCACGGGAGAAGTCAAAACTGACAAGACAAATCAAGAAAAAAAGGATGATGCGATCCTTGAAGCATCAATCGATATGTAATACCAGGCGCGGGCGGCTGCGGCCGCCTGCCTACCTGACAGAAAGGAAACGATTATGGAGCGCTTGAACATAAGCTACATTGAGGAGGTGAACGCCTTCCATACGTGGCTGCTGACGAATCCTACACTTTCATCATCTGCTAGACTATTATGGTTTTCACTTATGCATTACTGTAACTCATGCGGATGGAAAGCGGCATTCAATGTGCCACTATCGGCACTCGAGGCGGACACCGGACTCAAGAAAGACGCCATCAAGCGGGCCAGAAATGCTTTGCAGCAGGCAGGGCTCATCGACTTCCAATCACGGCAGGGACGGCAGTCGACCCTTTACAAGGTCATTCCTTTGACAGCGCAAAAAACGCAGTTAAATTATTTTACTGCGCAAAAAACGCCACAAACCGCACCACAAACCGCACCACAAACCGCACCACAAACCGCACCACAAACCGCACCCATACCTAGACTAGAAGAGACTAGACTAGAAGAAGGTGAGGATGAGGGGGGACGCGCGCGCGCGCGAGTGGCCCCGGAAACCTGGAGCGCTGTCTTGACTGCCTACCAGAACAACATCCACCCGGTAGCCAGCCCGATTGAACGCGACCGTCTGGTCGACTTGGTGAATGATTACGGGGCAGAGTGGGTCCTGGAAGCCGTCAAAGTGGCCGCGCTGGCCCGGGCGTCTACGATCCGCTATGTCGAGGCTGTCTTAAGGCGCTGGAGCTCGACCGGGCAACCACGCCCATGGGAAGACAGACCGAAGCCGCCACCTCGGGTAAGAGCGCCCCGCAACAGCAAGAAGGAAGCAATTGACGTCGTGAACAGATTGATGGCGGAATACCAAGCCCAGGAAGGAGAGAAGAAAGATGACAATGACAACGGAGGAATCGACCCTGCGACAGATTGGTCTTTTGCAACTGGCGTACAAAAATGATCTCCCGGAGGAACGGCTGCGTTTCTACGTGGAGATGCTCAAAGACATCCCGCCGGCGGCCTTGTCGGCCGGGGTCAAATACTGCATCAACCATTGCGATTTTTTGCCCACCATCGCCGAAATCCGGCGAGCCTCGGAAAAAGTGGCTACGCTGGCTATGGGAACCAAGCCCATCGACAGCGCCACAGCCTGGGGCAAGGTCCAGAAGGCCATTGCCGCCGTCGGCTATACCGGCGTCCCGGAATTCGACGACCCGGTGACGCAGCGCGTCGTCGACCGGTTCGGCTGGAAAGAAATCTGCCAGACGCCGACGGATGACACTGCGATTCTGCGGGCCCAGTTCCGCAAAGCGTATGAATCGGAAGCGGCCCACGTCGAAGAAGTGAAAGAATTTGCCGCTTCCGGCGTCCCGGTCCATCAGAAGTACCTGGCCGATGCCGGCCTGGCCGGCGTGAAAGAATTGACCAGCGAAGTAGCCGCCCGGCTGAAGATGCCGGAATAACGGCAGAAAAGGAGAGAATTATGAGCGTTTTAGAAAACGTCGCGCAAGAGCTCGGCGTAGGAATCAATAAGCAGTTCCAGGTCTATGACCAGGAAGGGAACCATGTGGCCACCGCTGTCTTCAAGCTGGACCGTAGCGGATGGCAGCTCTTGGCAACTCCGAAGTCCGATGCTTGCATCGACTCAGACACCGTATTAGGCGGCCTCATCAGCGGGAACCTCGTTCCGAAGACAAGGAGGCTGGACGATTGCCCGTTTTGCGGCTGCCAGGATGTCTTAGTGCAGCGGATGCGGTTCACTAGGGGGGAACAAATACAGATCATGTATACCGTGTACTGCCCAGATTGCCGGGCACACGGCCCGCTTGAGAAAACCGAGGACGCAGCCGCTGATAGCTGGAATGAAAAATGAAGAGGGGCGTGGAAGAAATGTGTAATGTGGTTTGGCTGCTGGCGTAGGAAAAGCAGAAAGGAGAGAGAAAGATGGAAATCAAAATCGACATAAATGGCAGTGACGTCGAGCTGGCGACGTTTTTACATAGCCTTACGATAAATCATAGCCAGAAAGAACAATCGGCCGTTAAAACAGCAAATACGAAGAAAAAAGGCCGCCCCAAGAAAGCGGTGAAAGCGGACCCGGAACCAGCCCCGACGGATGACATCCTGGATGATCCGGAAATGGCCGACATCAGAGACTACATTTTCGAGGAGGATAAGTAAATGAACGATATATCAAAAGACCTGGGGAAAAAGCGGGCTGAAAAAGCCATACGACGCTATGAAGTCGGGGCCGAAAGCGGGGCTGATTGGGGGCTGACCCTCATCTACCAGGCCCTGCACGACAAATACGGTTTCGGCCGCAACCGGTTTGCAAAGCTCAATGAAGCCTGGGAACACCTCGACTCGAAAGAACACGGGTTTTCCATCCGTTGGCGGGATGAATTGTGCGACCATTTCGGGTTCGACCGCTTCCTCAATGAGCGTGATGCCCAGCGACTGGAACGGCTCATTACAGGCAGGACGAATGACTGGCGCTTGCGGAAGTATGTGGCGGACCACGTGGCCGCCTCGGTTATTGTGACGCTGCACTCACTCCGGCATGATTTCAAATGGGGCGCGAAGCGCTTGCAGGATCTACAACGGTACATCCATGACAACATCGACGCCGTCCTAAAGAGCCAGGTCCCTATCTGGGAATTCATGAAATGTTTGCATCTCGAATGCGGGATTGATTACCCGGCCCTGACGGCTTATGAAAAACAGTTCGGCCCCGTTGATATTTACCGTGGGAACCGCGGAGAAAGGTAGAAGAAGATGACAGAAAGGTACATTTTACAATTTCCTCGAGGCGTGGCTGTTTCAATTTTTCCATACGATACAGCTTATCTTAACGACGAAAAATTTTTAGAAGAATTCAAAAGGCAAATCCGGGAGGCTTTTCAGGAATACACAGCAGGCACAAATCCTGACTACATTTTGCAGGACAAAATTATGTTCATCGATTTAATCCGTGAACTGAATTTCGAAGTATCCTCAAGACAAATCTTAAACGAATGTATCCGGTATCAAGTTGACGATGCGGGTTCGTTTGACCTAGAAAAATCTTTCGACACCGACGATTTGGAGCAGTTAATTGATGAAGGCGTCAGCCGATATAGCAGAAGCTGGACCAACTGGAGCCCCGACAAACATGTAAATGAAATAGCTATCATGTTTGTCAGCATCGCTATAAAAGTGGTGCTGAACTACATCCCAACAATTGAACCCAAAAAAGGAGGGAACCCGATTGATTGACATGAGTATGGAACGCATACGGGCCGTGATTGATAGAGCCTGCCAAGATGGCAAATGTTACGCCGCGATTGAAAAAAGCGGCGACGACACTGTCGATGCTGCCGTCGCGCAGACCATCGACGGCATGGGCTATAAAGTAGCCATCAATCCGCAAGAAATCCTTATCAGCTGGTCTTAGATTTTAGGAGGGATGTAAATTGAACAACGTACAGCTTATGGGCAATCTGGCCCGTGACCCGAAAGTCAGCGTGACCCGGACGGGGAAGACCCTCGTCCGGATGACGGTGGCCTGCTCCGAAACTTACAAGGGGAAGGACGGCCAGGCGAAAGAAATGACGTCATTCGTGCCGGTGACCTGCTGGCCGCCGTCGTCGGATCTGGCGCAGAGTCTCTTAAAAGGCGACCGGGTAGTAGTAATGGGCCGTTTCACTACCAGCTCGTATGAAAAGAACGGCGCCAAGCACTATTACAGCGAGGTTACCGCAAATTACGTGGGGACCGTGCCGAAAGCCGCGAAAGCAGCGGCACCCGGCCAGTCCTTTGATGACATGGGGAACGCCGCGGAAGATGAAGAAATCCCGTTCTAGGAGGCACTAAATGAAGGTGATTTAATTGTTGAAAATTTTGGAGCTATTCGGCGGTATCGGTAGTCCGAGAGTGGCATTACGAAACATGGGAATTCCAGTAAAAGCGATAGATTACGTGGAAATCGACGAAAAAGCAGTGCGCAGCTACAATGCGATGTTCAAAAACGAGCTTCCGTATAAAACACAAGACGTTAGGGGGTGGAACTTGAAGCCGGATATCTTGATCCACGGAAGCCCTTGCCAGGATTTCAGTATTGCAGGTCGTCAAAAAGGGGCAGACCCAGGGAGTGGCACTCGATCGTCACTCATGTGGGAAACCATTAGCATCGTTAGAAATATGGGACTATGGAAGCCCAGAATCATCATATGGGAGAACGTGAAAAACGTAAGAAGCCGCTATATGGTGCATAACCATGAATGGTACATGTCTGAATTGGAACAAATGGGGTATATAAGCTCCTATGCTCTGCTGGATGCCCGGGATTTCGGGCTTCCACAAGCCAGGAAACGGATTTTCACGGTGTCTATTTTGGGCGGCAAAGAATTTGATTTTACTCATCTGAAAAGAAAGCCAATGGCCAATATCAGGGCTTTCCTGGAAAGCGGCCCTGTTGATGATTATTACCGGGTTAAAGCTCCATCAATGCTTAGGGCAATCGGGAAGACAGGAACTGTCAGGAGACTTCCTATTATCCATGATTACTGTTGGACGATTACAGAACGACCGGACAGAGCGCCGGGATGCGGATGCCTGCCAATAGGAAACGGAAATTATAGGTATTTGACTGAGCGTGAATGCTGGCGGCTTCAAGGTTACAGCGATATCGACTTTGATGCAGCCGCTCAGGTTAATAGCCGGAGGACCCTTTACCGTCAAGCAGGCAATAGTATCCCCGTCCCGATTTTTGAAAGCCTTTTCAAGAAAATGCTATAGAAAGGAATGGTGTGATTGAACAAATGATTTACCGATTCACAATCGACGGCCGCCCGATGACAAAGAAAAACAGCATGACCAAAACCCGCTATGGGCTCATCCAGTCCAAGCAGTATCGTGACTATGAAAAAATGGCCCTGTGCCAGCTGATGACACAGAAGCCGAGGAGCTTCCGCACGATTGCTTGTGCGGCCCGGATGAACGTCGAATATTACATGCCGAACCGCAAGGGCTGGCCCGATCTCTTCGGGCTGGTCCAAGCGACGGCCGACATTTTAGAGAAAGCCGGCATCGTAGAGGACGATGGCTATATTGCCGATGTGGCCTACAGCTGCATCGCAGGTGTTGACCCGTTCTGGCCGCGCGCAGAAATCAAAGTCATTCCTATGCCGGATGACAAACTCAACGAACTACATCCCAAACTTAGAAAGAAGTCAAAAAAATGATTAACGATTCAAAGGAGAAAAGACAATGGCAAAAGAAATGACCAAGTACGAACTCATCGATGAAATCGCAGAAAAGGCATGCTGCACGAAATTAGATGCTAGAAACATGCTTAATGCCTTTATCGATACGGTGACTGAACAGCTTGTCCAGGGAAATAAAATCAAGCTCATCGGCTTTGGCACTTTTGAAGTCCGTCAGCGCAAAGCTCGTGAAGGCCGCAACCCGCGCAACAACGAACCGATTCAGATCGAAGCATCCAAGACCCCGGCTTTCAAAGCGGGAAAACAGCTCAAAGATTTAGTCAACGGGAAATAAGAGGCCACCATGGGCAGATGCTACTACTGCCATCGGAACCTGGCCGGGCGCCGCATCCACTATGTGGTGACACCGGCTGGGAACCTGGCCCCGGTCTGTGCCGATGACCGGGAATGTAAACCGAAAGGCATCCCATGCTATGGACATAAGCCCAGGCTTCGACGCTCGCCACGGACGCGGGTTTTGAAACGGAATCAAGGAGGAAAATGACATGATCGACGATAAAATGGCCAAGATGGCCGTAAACACGCTAATAGAGTATTGCGACGGAAAGAAATGCGCAGATTGCGCCGTATTCCGTAGTTGCAAACTGGGTAATGGTAATTTCAAGTATTTTGATAGCTACCCGCTTGTTGGGGTGTTTGGAAATTTACAGAAGCCCCCCAAAAAGCCGATTAAATTCGATGAAAAAATGAAAGAAAGCAAAGCTTTTATTGCGTATTTGTGGGCCTTGCTTGAAGAAGTGACTGAAACCACTATCGGAGATTACGATAGACTGCACATGAAGATTGACGTAAATAAATACGGGAAAGTGACGATAGATTTAAAAAATAACACTGGAAGAGTGGTTGCGCATGGTGACGCAAGATGCCACCCGAATGACACCTTCAACATTAAAACAGGGATGAAGATAGCTGCCGAACGGATGATTGAGGAGTTTAAAAAGTCATTACATCCCCGAAATGATGATTCTTATTACTATATGGGAGATTACGGCCCTGTACACCGGATATGCAAGGATGAGTTCTTTGATCGTTTAAACGATGTAATGAGCAACTGCTTTAATAACCCAGCAGTTGCGTTGGAACACGAAACGGAAATCCGATATAGAAAAGAAAATATTTTAAGAATCATCGCAGATTACATGAAGAAAGAATGATTAGCATAGGAGGGAACGCAATGACTGATAGTAAGACGGTAAAATTTGACATCAGGCAGAAAGACAGCGCAGATTTTCAGAAGTACATCAATGAAATATTTTTGCGGGAGGCGGAAAAAGCCGGCCTCCCGATGAACACGGACAACTCGATAAAGTGGTTCGCAAACGGGAAAATCAAAGTAACGTTCGTCGACGACGGCAACAAGACGAACTACATTGGCGTGGCTAAATGCCACCCGAACGACGCTTTTAATCCGGAAATCGGCATTAAACTGGCTATCGAAAGAGCGGCTCAAGATATGAGAAAGCCCTTCATTCCATATAGTGGTCAAGTATACTACTACGTGGATACGGACGGAAGCGTTGACAGAACTTGTTTTTTCGGATCGTTCGGAACGATTGAGAACCAATTGAGAGTGGCTATGGGGAATTGTTTTAAAACGGGAGCACAGGCGCAAGCGAATGCAGACATAATGATGAAACGGCTGGAAAGAGCTATAGAGCTGCTGAAGACATTACGAGAAGAAGGAGATGAATACAGGGGGGATGATGTAAATGCGATGGGTAGATGTGAATGAGCAACTGCCCATTCCGTCCCGGCGTGTATTGGTAGCGATGCATGCCAGCACGGAGTGGGAATTTAAAGCCGTCGGGGTGTTTTGCTGGGACCATTGGATCGTAGACGGGGAAATCCGTCTCATCCCAATGAGTGAAGTAGATTATTGGGCGCCGATAGCCTCGACGCCGAAGCGATAAGGAGGAACTAATATGACAATTACTATTGCAGGATTTTTAGCACTAGTTGGAATTGCGTTAGCTATTTATTTTATGATTGACGAACAGTCTGGTCCTATTCAATCACGCGCCATACTTTCTGTAAGCTCTCTGGTGTTATTTCTGGGTATTTCCGCAGCGGTTGCCTTTGGATACCCACAGTATAAAGTGTGGGAGCAGAGCAAAGCCGGCGAAGCCGCTCTTGCAAAAGCGACCCAGGACCGACAGATAAAGGTACAGGAAGCCGAAGCGGAACAGGAAGCAGCCAGCAAGCAAGCCGAAGCAAACCGTATTTTAGGTGAAAGTATTCGGCAGTATCCGGAATCGATGGAACAAAAGTGGGTCGAAGCCATCGAAAAGACTTCGAACCAGGTCATCTATCTGCCTACAGAAGCATCCGTGCCGATTACAGAAAGCGCTCGCATGGCACAGAAAGCGAAAGCTGAAAAATAGGAGCGTGATAGCATGACGAAACGAAAGGTATGGATTGGGCTCATCATTTACGCCGTCGTATGCATGGCGGCTTTCGTGACGATGCTTATCCTGATTTTCAGGTAAGGTGGTGGGATTGTGGAAAACTGGTACAAACCTGGCCCGGTACATTGCCGGCAGATGACAGAGGAGGAGCGCCAGCACTACACCCCGAAGAGGACGAAAGCTCCGGACAAGCGGCTGGAATCTGACATCGAGACTTACCAGGCCGATCAGATATTCAAGATCCGGAAGCGGATACATTACACCTGCAAGAAAGTTCACGGGAGGAGGCGATAAGAAGTGCGGGATATTATTAAATATTCGCTCTACGGGGCCTGCATAACGTTTTGGCTGGCCCTTGCGATAACTTTATTGTGCGTAAACAAATAGGAGGCTTATAGCGGATATGGGGCGCAAAAATAAAAGACGGAAACAAAAACCGCCTTTGCTGCCCTGGAACCGAGAGCCGGAACTAAATCACGGAGGAGGGATTGCCCCTCATCGGAGCCGCTGCGCTTTTTGCGGGCGGCCCCTTCCTCGTTCCGGCTGGCACTGGTTCCGGGACGAATTTGGGCAACGAGTCAGAAAATGCAACGACGAACGAAACTGTATGAGAAGCAGGAAACAGGCCGCCGAGGATTCATTCCGGCGGGCCATTCGGCGCAATGCATATCATACGGGCAGCTATTGGATGAAGGAGGACCGGGAAGATGGAAACGAATGATCGCATTGAGCAGGTCAAGGGCCTGCTGCACCGCTACCGTCGGACGGCGGTATATATCAAGAACCTCAAGGAGGAAATCGCCGACAAGAAAGCTCAGATAAAGGCCATGCCGGCTCCTAAAGTGCCGGGCTATTCGCCGACACCGGGCGGCGGGGCGAACAATCTGAGCCCCGAGGAACGGGCCTATTTTGCTAATGAACGGGCCTTAGAGCGCATCACGGAACTACAGTGCCGCATCAATGAGCTGGAGCCGATTCTGCTGCGTGTCGACCGGACGCTCGACGCACTGACCGTTACCGACCGGAATATCATCGTAAGCCGATGCATCAATCACTACCCATGGAACATGACGGCCCGGACGGCCCACTGCTCACCGAGTTGCTGCCGCCGGCGCATCGACCACATCCTCAGCCTGATGGCGGACATGATGCTGGGGCCTGGCGACATCCCCATCCCCATGGAGTTATTTACGCAGAATACACAATGATTGTGGATAACCGAAAAGCTGTAGCACATTCGTGACACTTTTGTGGCACATTCGTAGCACCATATGGCAAGCCGGGCGTGCTATAATAATAGCATCGGGGACGGGGACCAGATGCCGCCGTTCGGTCATTGCGCGGTATCAGTCCCGTCTCTACAAATGTGCGCTTGTTCTTAGTGATAGGCAATCTAAAGCGCACACCATGGACGTAACCGGGTGTACAATAGTAGTGTATGTCTGCATCGCGCTGACAGGCATACCCCCGGAGTCGTCCTACCTGGGATAGTTGGTTGTTGGGTATGTCCGCCATGGGGCCTCCAGGCATCGAGGGTTCGAGTCCTTCCTATCCCCCAATATGAATATAGCGAGTCGTCCATCGTGACGGCTCTTTTTTTATGCAATAAAAAGTATACAACGAGTATACAATTAAACGGCTTATTTTAGCCTGAAAGGGGGTGATTTCATGGCAACGACTACATCGGACATTCAGAAACGAATCAACCGGACAACAGGCGTCAACCGCCGTAAGGTAAACACGACATCGCGCCGCCGGGCAATCCGCAACACGTATCGTAGAAAATCGAACGGTGGACAGGGAGGCTAATATGATGTTTGAGGTTGCACGAACGGCAAGTAAAATGACAAAGAAAGTATTGGTAGGGCTATCCGGAGGGAAAGACAGCGTTGCCACGCTCGACGTCTGCGCCCGCTTTTTCCCGGTCGTGCAGCCTTATTTCATGTATATCGTGAAGGGGCTGGAATTTCAAGAGCGGACTCTCAGGTATTACGAAAAGCGGTATGGCGTCCCTATTCTTCGAATTCCGCATTTCATGCTGAGTGATTTTATGCGTGATGGCTCGTTCCGCATGCCAGATTATACCGTTCCCAAGGTAAAAACCAAGGACATTTACACATATTTAAGAAACCGCACAGGAATCTTTTGGATTGCCGGCGGTGAACGCATGGCTGATAGTATCGTTCGAAACGCCATGATGAAGAAAAGCGGCGCCATTGACCGCAAGCGCGGTCGCATCTATCCGCTGGCTTACTGGAATAAGGCGCAGGTTCTCAGTTATGTGAAAATGCGTCATTTGCCGTTATCATTGGAAAATCGGGTTCTCGGCTTCTCCTTTCGGGGATTGCAGGGAAAAGAGCTTGCAAAGATCAAGCAGGCATTCCCGCAAGATTATGAAAAAATACGCCGTGTCTTCCCGCTAGTAGAAGCGGCGGTTATGAGGTATGAAAACTATGGCAAATAAGAAGCAACTGGAATCATACGAAATCAAGAAAATAAAGCGCAGCCAAATCAAGTTGGCCGCCTACAATCCGCGGACGATTACCGACGAGGCCCGGAAGCGGCTCAAGAAAGGGCTGAAAAAGTTCGGCTTGGTGCAGCCGCTCGTTTGGAATGAAACGACGGGCACCCTGGTTAGCGGCCACCAACGGCTATCCATTATGGACGAAACGTATAAATATCCAGACAATGATTATACCCTGACCGTGTCGGTGGTTCATCTTTCGGAAAAAGACGAAAAAATTTTGAACGTACAGCTGAACAACCAGTCGATGATGGGTGAATTCGACTATGACGCCCTGCGTGACATGCAGTTCGAGGCGCCCGACCTGGACCAGCTCGGCTTTTCTGACAGTGACCTGGATCTTGTGTTTGGGGAAAAAGGCGGGGAAATCGGGAAATTGGTATCCGACAGTGAAGAAGCAGAGCAAGCAAAAGACAAGCTCGATGAAATCAAAAATGAGCGGCAACAAATGAACAAGCAAAAAGGCGCTGAAAATTCAGCGTCTTTTTATTTTATCGTCGTTTGCGAGGACGAGGCCCAGCGAACGGCCCTTATGAAGAAAATGGGCGTACCTATTTATGAGGAATTCGTCACGGCAGACAAGCTCAAAAATCTTTAATCAAGTACCACGATGCCCATCTCGCTCCATAGCTGATAGAGAATGTCTTCCGTGCAGGGTACATCGCAGACGATGGGCTCGATGAGATGGTCATCCACCTCAAACAGATGCAGTTTCCCCTTGACTTTGAAGGGTACGATGGGGCGCAGGTTGCGCAGATGCCAGATATAGCCTTTTGACCCTTTGTCGATGCTATAGAGCTCGACGATACAAAGGCCATAGCCCCGGGGGAACAGCGGGCCGTCGTTGTATTGGCTGCTGCAAATCAGCAGGTCGCCCCGGTAAGGCGTCTGCCAGGATCTAAATTCCTCGGTTTTGTCGCCGCAGGCAATGTCGACGGCGTAAAAAGGGTGCAGCGATAAGGCTTTCATGGCTGGCCCCCTTTCTTGGCAGCGTTGACCTCGGCGTAAATAAAACGTTTTATTTCGCCGGAGACAGTAGCCCCTTTTGATTTACAAAGGGCAGCAAAGGCCTCTTTGACGGCCTTGTCGATTTTTAGATTAATCAGAACTTTTTCGGCCACAGTATCACCTCACTATGAAATTTACACACATTTATTATATCACAATTAAAGAAAAAGTAAAGAAAAATAATACATAGTAGGGGAGGGAGCTGTCATGGCTGATAAAGCTTGGGACCGATTGCCGGGCGAAACTGATAAAGCGTACCAGGCATTCAAGATTTTCCTGGAGCTGGAAGACCGAACCATGGCAAACGTGGCACGCAAAACGGGCAAGAAAACAATCGCCGCTATTAAGATCTGGAAAAAGAAATACAACTGGATAGAGCGGTCCGAAGCCTATGACTCGTACCAATTCAACATTGAAATGGAAGGGCTGGCCAGGGAACGGCTCAAGGTGGTACAGCGCCATTTGCAAATCACAAAGTTTGCCGAAGGCCGCATCCTAAAAGTCTTGCAGTCGAAAGACATCAGCGGGGAAGAGTACGACACGCTTATGAATTATCTGCTACAGCTTATGAAATATGAACGGCTTTGCGTCGGTGCCCCGACGGATTCGACAAACGTTGAGATGCATCATGATGGGGCCGTCTCAACCACGGCAGTACAGGTCTATTTACCCGATAACGGGCGGGATGGTGACAAGAAATGATGATAAAACCACAGCCCGGGCCACAGGAAACCTTTCTTTCCTGTCCCGCAGACATTGCGATATATGGCGGCGCCGCCGGCGGTGGTAAGACCTACGCACTGCTGATGGAATGTTTGCGTCATGTGGACAATCCAAATTTCGGGGCCGTCATCTTCCGTAAACAGGCGACGCAGATCACCACGGAAGGCGGCTTATATGATACGGCGTTATCTATTTACTATCCCCTGGGAGCCGTATTCAAAAAAGTGCCGGCCCTCATGTGTACTTTCCCCAGTGGGGCAAAAATATCATTCCGCCATTTGCAGTACGAAAAGGACGTTCTCGGCTGGCAGGGTTCACAGATACCGCTTATCGCCTTTGATGAGCTGACCCATTTCAGTGAGAGCCAGTTCTTTTATATGCTGTCCCGAAACCGAACGACATGCGGAGTGCGGCCCTATATTCGGGCGACGTGCAACCCGGATGCCGATTCCTGGGTTGCCGACTTCATTTCATGGTGGATTGACCAGGACACGGGCTACCCCATACAGGAGCGGTCTGGCAAGATCCGTTATTTCGTCCGCATCAGCGGGGAAATCATCTGGAACGATGACCGCGAGGCTCTTGAAGACAAATACGGGAAAGACGCCGTCAAGAGCGTGTCGTTCATCGCCTCGTCCATCAAAGACAATAAGGTACTGCTGAAAGCGAACCCGGAATACCTGGCCAGCCTCAACGCCCTGCCGGAGGTCGAAAAGGAACGGCTTTTATACGGCAACTGGAAGATACGGCCATCCGGCGGCATGTATTTCAAACGGGAACAGACGAAGATCGTCAAGACGGTTCCTGACAAAATCGTCGCCATTGCCCGCGCATGGGACTTGGCGGCGACGGAAATCACGCCGAACAGCAAGGACCCGGACCGCACTGTCGGTGCCTTGTGTGCCCGGCTACGAAGCGGCCAGTATATTTTCCTCGACGTCGTACGCAAAGCCTTCATCTCGTCCGACGTCCGGAAATTGGTGAAGAACACGGCCAAACTCGACCGGAGCATGTACGGCTGCAATAAGATTTTGATTCCGCAGGACCCGGGGCAGGCTGGGAAAGACCAGGCTATGAGCTACATCCGGGAGCTGGCCGGGTATGGCATCGAGTGCCATACGGTCAGCGGCGACAAGGAAACCCGTGCCGAACCGCTGGCATCGCAATGGCAGAACGGCAACGTCCTGCTTCTCGAAGGCGACTGGAACGATAAGTTTCTCGATGAACTGGAGGGCTTCCCCCTGGCGCAACATGACGACCAGGTGGATGCGGCCGATGACGCCTTTAATGCCGTGGCGAAGGCCAACGACTGGAAAGCGCTGATTTCATAAGGAGCATCAAAACTATGACTGACATTAGAAGCGACGGGTTCTTTAACGCCTTCCTGGGATATGGAACCAGGCGGAGGGACCCGTTCACACATACGCATTTTCACGGCGGACAAGTGAAAGCGATAGAGGCCCGATGGCATGAATACGAAGAGCTTTTCACATATAACGGCATCGCTCAGAAAATCATCAAGATTCCGGCTAATGACGCCGTTAGGGCTGGCTTTACGCTGAGCGACGGAGACAGCGAGCTGGAGCAGAACAAGGATGCACAATCCATCATGGAAGACTTGAATTTCCAGAGCGTCTTTTCCCAAGCCCTATGCTGGGACCGGCTGTACGGTGGGGGCGTCGTGCTCATGCTCATCGATGACGGCGGCGAATTGCCGGAGCCGGTCAACGAAAGCACTATCAAGAGCATTCGGAAATTGATTGTTTATGACGCTCAAGATGTTACCCCGGAATACACCTACCAGGACCCGAACAATCCGCTATACGGGAAACCGGAAACCTATACCATTGTAGGCTATAATGGCGGTTCTTTTTCGGTACATGAGAGCCGTCTGCTTATTTTTAACGGGTCGCTCATCAGCAACCGGGAACGGCGCCAGCGAAATGGCTGGGGCGGGTCCGTTATGGAGCAGGTACGCGATAACCTCATGCGTTTTGTTTCATCCCAGGAATTTTCACTGATGGCCATGGAGCGTATGAGCCAGTCGGTACTTAAACTGTCCGGCATGGGCAACGTACTGAGCACCGACGAAGGCGAGAAGATCATACAGAAAAGGCTACAGCTCATCGACATGGCCCGGGGAATGATGAACACCATCGCCCTCGACACGGAAGATGAATATAACATCGAGACCATCACCATGAGTGGCCTTTGTGAAATGATTGATAAGTTTGAAACGGCCCTGTCAGCGGCGGCCGACATCCCTATCACGGTTCTGATGGGACAAAGCCCAGGCGGCCTGGATGCCACCGGGGACAGCGACCTGGAGAACTATTACAACATGGTTGACCGCATCCGCCAACGTACATTAAAACCGAAAATCAACCGCCTGTTGCACCTCTTGACGCTGGCCCATGACGTACCATTAACCCTACCCGATGAATACACCATTAAATTTGGGAATCTATGGAGCCCGTCGGCAAAAGACGAAGCTGATACGAAGATGGCAGAAGCGGAAGCCCGGGCCCGTGATGCGGCAACGGCGGCACAGTATGTATCTATCGGGGCACTCGATACCCAGGAAGTACGGGACAAGCTCGACGAAGGCGACTTCTACAAGCTGGACCGGAGCCTCGACAAGGTTATCGAAGAAGCCCACAGCACACCACCCAAGGGGGAAACCATGAATGGCAAGGGAAATCGTTCCGAAGCGTAAAATCAGATACCCCATGGGGTTAGAACGGGATTATGCAAAACTACTTACGGCCTATGTAGCTCGTAAGATGAAAGTAGCGTCGGCCTTCATTCCGGAGATGAAAGCGGCCCTGCAATCGTCCAACACGACGGGGCACATTAACTTAGTCATCGACCAGATGGCCCAGGCTATGGAATCACCCGACGTCCTAACGGGAACTATGCAGAAAATGGCCCGCCTGGTAGAAACTCATACGGAGAAGGAGACAGACGCCGAATTCCGGAGCGTGTTTTCTCTTTCGGTTCCGCTTATCCCTGGGACGCTAAAGAACCAGCCTGTTACAGACGTAAGGCGACAGGATGAGGCGTCACCGGACCTGGAGGAACTCAAGCGGGCCTGGGTAGACCAGAACCTTGACCTTATACGGAGCATCGACCGGGAGACGCTGGAGCGCATCAAGCAGCGGTTAAACGACGCTATTATCTATAACAGCAATGCAGCCGAGCTCACCCGGTTTTTGACTGAGGCCATTCAGAACATCGCCCACAATGAAACGAATCGGGCTGTACTGATTGCGACCGACCAGATAGGCAAGCTGCATGGACGCATGAGCCAGTACCGTCAGGAGCAGGCCGGCATCACTCATTACATTTGGGAGACGGCCCATGATTCTCGGGTACGGCCATGGCATCGCACGAGGCAGGGGAAGAAATTCGCCTGGAACAACCCGCCGCCTGATGGGCATCCCGGGATACCGATACGGTGCCGTTGTGTGGCCCTTCCGGTCATCGACGTCGACACCATTCCTATCCGGGCAAAGGCGGGGACCTTCATTTCGCTGACAGCGAAAAAGCTCACATCAGCGCCGCCACAAGGCGAGGAAGAAGGAAATGCGAACAACTTATACCCCAAGACGTTGGGCGGGGCTTCACGTGGCGAAGAGATGACACACGCCGAAGCGGACAGCGGGAACGTCAATCCGAGGGTCAACTTCAGCGAGGCGTACCGGAACAACTGCCAGACTTGTGTCATTGACTACGAAGCCCGGCGCCGTGGCTATGACGTCATAGCCAAAGGGTTCGAGACCGGTGGTACGACGGAACGGTTGTCCCGCAAGACCAACCTGGCCTGGCTGGACCCGGAAACTGGGGAAGCCCCGGCTTATATCTTTGATAAGGCTGTACATACGCCGAAACAGCTGGCTTCCTGGCTGCATCGCACATTGGACCCTCAAGGGCGTTATACCATCGAATTTGCTTGGAAAGGCCGTGGAAGCATCGGCCATATTGTTTGCATTTCCCAGGATAAAGCGGGAAACCTTGTCATGTATGACCCCCAGCTCAACCGAACCTATACCGGGGATAAAGAAATACAACGTTATTTCAAGCGGGTACGCTTCAAACGGACCTTCTACGGCATTACGGTTTATACGCCGCCCCGGCTCCTGCGGGTCGATGACAAGGCGTTCAACGTGAAGATCGTCAACGACGTTCTGGAAAAGAGGAAGAAATGACCGATACGAACGACATGGCTAACGAATTCGCCGTCTATCACGGATACGACGGGGCTGAACACCTCTGCACCTGGAAAGGCTACGAGGTATATGAACCGATAGCCAAGAAAGAGCGCATCACCGGCCTGCCTTACAAAATTCTGATACGGCAGGACGATGTAAGGTTCTCTACCGTCAATGAGACATTCGACATCATGGACGACTGTGACGCATACCTGGAAAGGGGGTGAGAACATGATTCGATATGACAGGGTAGCGATTCATGCGACGAAGACCGACGAAGGGTTCATCCGTGATAAACCTATCGTCGGCCGTACGGGCATCTTAGAGTACCGGAACCCGGACGGAAGTACCCGGCGGGAATACCGGCCGCCGGAAGAAGCCTTTAACGCGGATTCCTTGAACTCGCTACAGGGGAAACCTATCACGATGGGGCACCAGGGCATGGTGACGAGTGACAACAGCAATATCATTCAGCCTATTGGTACCGTCCTTTCCCCTGGCAGACAGGATAACAACAACATCGTGGCCGATGTCGTCATTTATCAGCTGCCGACCGAGGCCCGTGAACTTTCCTGCGGGTACAATCTCGACTTAGAGGAAACCCCGGGTGTGACGCCGGATGGACAGCCGTATGACGCCATTCAGCGCCACATTCGCTATAACCATGTGGCCGTGGTTCCCAAGGGGCGGGCCGGTATTGCCCGGCTGAACATGGACGGGGACCAGGAAATGGATTTTGAGGAGCACCAAGACACGACAGGAGGAACGAAGACAATGAAAAAAGTAAGACTCGACAATGGCATCGAATACGATGCGGCGCCGGAAGTAGCCGTATACATCGACCAGCTGCGTGAAGACCATAAGAAACAGAAAGCTGAAATGGATACCTTGCAAGCCAAATACGATGCAGCTGTTTCGGATTTGAAAAAAGCGAAAGAAGACGCCAAACAGGCCGAAGAAAAAGCGAAAGCAGCTTTTGACCAGGCCGTCACGGAACGTGTTGCCATCATGAAGCGTGCTGATTCGCTTGGAATTGAAGATGCGGACAAGATGACAAATCAGGACATCAAGAAAGCCGTCATCAAGAAGGCACACGGCGATGATTTCGACCTGGAAAATAAGAGCGACGAATATATCAACGCAGCCTATGACCTTGTGAAAGACACAAAGCAGGAAACCAAAGCCGACAAGGCGGACGGCATTGCCAGCCAGGTGAAGACCATCAATAAGCATGGCGAACAGAAACAGGATGAAGAAATGACACCGGAGCAGGCAATGGAACTGCTGAGAAAAGACGAAGCTGATGCATGGATGAAGGAGGTTAAATAATTATGGCACAGAACAAACTTTTTACATGGTATGCCGATGAAGACCGCCCCGGTATTGCCGGGATGAAAGCCGACACGACGGCCGACGTCGTAGACAGCTATGCTGCTGAATCGTCCGTTATGCCGGGCGACGCCGTGCTCCGTGGCACCGAAGAAGGTACGGTCAAATCCGTGACAGCCGCCACCGACGGCCCGAAGGTCATCGGTATCGCCTTACATAAACAGTATGACCCGGAAATCGGCTGCTATCCGGCCGGTACCGCTGTCGACGTCATGACCAGTGGCGATGTACTCGTTACCGCTGGCGGCGACGTACAGCCGGGCGATAAAGCGGACATTGCTATCGACGATGGCGTCGTCGTCTTCACGAAAACGGGCGGCACGAACACCCTGCCGGGCGTTACGTTCCTCAATTCCGGTGCAAAAGGCGACGTCGTCCGCATCCGCATCCGTTTATAAACAGGAGGTATGAACAACATGACCATGACTCATTACGATGAAAAAGAAGCAAGATATTTGCAGAACGTGGCCGCTATGGACGAAGATACGAGCGTATTCCTGGCCCGCCAGCTGACCCATATCCGTGCCCAGACGCTGCAAGTCAAGAAGGCGCCCATGAACGCCTTCCGGGTATTCCCGGTACAGACCGACATTCCGGCCGGAGCTGAAAGCGCCGTCCAGTACATCTATGATGCTGTCGGTATGGCTGAAATCATCAGCAACTACGCCGACGCCCTGCCCCGTGTTGACGTTGTCGCCAAGGAACAGGCCGTCAAGGTCTTCTCTATCGGCGATGCATACGGCTATAACTACCGTGAAGTCAAGAATGCCCAGTTCGCGAACGTCCCCTTGAGCGCCCTCCGTGCCCAGCAGGCCCGCCGTGGTATCGATCTCAAGTTGAACAAAATCGCCTGGAACGGGGATATGGCTCACCACATCACGGGTTTCCTCGATAATGAAAACATCTCGACGATTTCCCTGCCGGCCGACGGCACGGGCTCCAAAACGGCCTTCACCACGAAGACCTATGACAAGATGATCCGTGATATGAACGACATCATCGACGCCATCCCGACCGCTACGAACGAGGTAGAACAGGCCAATACGGTCCTGATGGCCCCGGCCGTCTATCGGGCCTTGGCGGAAACCCGCATTGAGGACGCCCAGGGTACGACGGTGCTTCGATTCTTGCAGAGCCTGCACCCGGAAATTAGCCGCTGGATGAAGGTTGGCGAACTCAAAGGCGCTGGCACCGACGGTTCGGATATGGTCGTCGCCGGTTATTTCGACCCGACATACATCCGTTTTGAAATCCCGACTCGTTTCGACCAGCAGCCCGTGCAGTACCGCAACCTCGAATACGTCATCGATTGCGTAGCCGAAGCGGCCGGCGTTACGGTCACCATGCCAATGGCCTTTGTCAAAGCCCAGGGCTGTTAGCAGAAAGGGGGAGGTCCTAATGATTCTGTTGAATAAAACGAGCCGCGCCGTCCTGTTCGGCGGAAACCTGCTTATTCCGCTGAAACCGACGACGGTTGACGGTAAATTGTCCGACGTCAAGAAAACGTATCCCGGGATTGCCGCCATGCTGGATAGTGGCGACATCGAAACGCTGACCAAGGCCGCCGCCGCGGAAGCCGAAAAAGACCTGGCCGCCAAGACGATTGAGGAATTACAGGCCTACGCGAAGGAACAGGGCATCGGCTTGGGAACCGCCTCGACCAAAGAGGACATCCTGGCAGCCATTGAGGCCGCAAAATGAGTGCCGTAAGTGATGCGGACCTGCTGAACACGGTCTACACGGTAGCCCCCGAATTCACTACGATGAACGACAGTGACGTCCTGCAAGTCATGGACCTGGCCAAGTTGTTCGTGAGTGAGAAGAAGTTCGGGAAATTTTATTCCGTGGCCCTGGCTGATTACACGGCGCACCTGCTGACACTGCGGGCCGAAACGGCCAATAGCGGCGGCATGAGTGCGACGCTGACGTCCGGCGGCATCGTCAGCGAAAGTGAAGGCGACCTTTCCCGCTCCTACGGGGCGGCCAATACGGGCGGTTCGGGCAATGACCTGCTCAATAAGACCGTATACGGGAAAGCTTACCTGCAATTACTGAAATTGGTCATCGTACCGGTCCGCACACGAATGGGGTGATGTTATGAGCGTCATTGATAAGGATATGGGGTATCAGACCATCATCACGAACTTGAGCCGTCTGGAAGGGACGGTCAAAGTCGGCATCATGGCCGATGCAGGCAGTGAAAAAGACGGGGCCAGCCTCGTCGAAGTCGCCACCTATAACGAATTCGGCACGCAGCACATTCCGGCTCGTCCCTTTGTCCGCCAGACAACAGACAACAACCGTTGGGCCTGGGGGAGCATGGCGGCCCGGCTTGAGGACCGGGTGGCCCACGGGATGGACCCGCATCAGGCGCTGGAGATTCTCGGCAATAAGGCCGAAGGCGACATGAAAGCGACCATTGGCCGCGGCCATTTCGTCCCCAATGCCCCGAACACCATCAAGCAGAAAGGCTCATCCCAGCCGCTGATTGACACGGGCCGTATGCGCAACAGCGTAAGCCATAAAGTGGAGGACTGATAGTATGGGATTCAGACGGCCTGTTACCATTGAACGCACCAGCCTGGGCACAATCGATGATAACGGACGATACAAAAAAGGCACGACGACCACGCTGACCATCAGAGCCAGCGTACAGCCGTTAAGCTTGCGGGAGCAGGCGACGATAGTTGGCCCTGACGGCGCCCGTAACGTGTCTTACGTAAAAATCTATACCGATACACCACTCATCCCACAAAGCGCCGCTAAGGGGCAGGGGGAGCCAACTATGGCCGATATCGTGCAGTATTTAGGACGCCGCTTCCTGGTCATACAGTGCGACGCCTACCAAAGCGGCGTCATTAGTCATTACCGGGCGTATGCCAAGGAGGTGCTGGCCGATGACGACACGTGACAAGATGGACTTCCTGCACGGCATTATTGCTGAATTGCTGGGCCTTCCAGGGAAACAAGTCGTCTGGGTCAACCAGAACATGCCCCGCATCAAGCGCCCTTTTGCTACGCTCCAATTCTACGGCATTCACGGGGAAGCCAGCGAGGAACTGCGGCCGTCAGGGCCTGGCAAGTACGACGTCCGGGTCCCGACATCGGCGACGCTGGCCGTACAGTATTTCGGGCCGGATGCCTTGGAACACCTGGAGACGCTGGCCCGTGGATTTGAACGCCCGACGATTGCCGACCGCTGCTTTGCGGCGGCTGTTGTCGTGTATGACACGAACAATATCACCGACCTGTCGGCACTCTTAGAGTCGCAGACCTGGGACGAACGGGCGAATATCGACCTGTATATCCGCTATAACCACGACGTCGATGACGACCCGGGCTACATCGAATCGGTTGTCATTGAAAGCCAGCTATCCAAGAGCGAACCAGATACGACGACTATCCCGTCTGATCCGGACAGCTCCGGAGACAGTGGAAGCGGAGACACGGGGCCCGATGCCGGAAATACCGGTTCTGGTAGCACGACAGAGCCGGACACGCATGATTATTACATCGATACCGTCGAAGTAGACGGTACCACGAATTAAGGAGGACTGTTAAATGGCGAACATTGACCGCATTGTAAACGTCCAGATCGCCTTGAATACGACCGGCATCAGCAAGCTCGGCTTCAGCACGGTCATGGTCATCGGGAAACATACGCACGGTTCGAGCCGCGTACTGACCTATACCGATACTGACCAGCTCGTCGATGACGGGTTCCAGACGACGGACGCCATCTATAAAGCTGTTTCGGCATGCTTCTCGCAGATTCCCAGCCCGACGCAGGTCAAAGTCGGTAAATGGGGCAGCGATGAAGACCTGCCCACAGCTTTGGCCGCTATCCGGGCGGAAGACGATGACTTTTATGGCATCGTCCTGGCAGATCGGACAGAAGCCAACGTTTTAGCTATGGCCGAATGGACTGAAACGCATATGAAGCTGTTTATGACGGCCACCGGCGACGATAAAGCGAAAGAAGCCTCGTCTACGACGGACATCATGGCACAGCTCCAGAGCAAGAATTATTACCGCACGGCTGGCTGGTATCACGCCAACGCTACGGACGAATACCCGGAAGCGGCGGTCATGGCCCGCTGCTTTGCTATCGACCCGGGCGGAGAAACCTGGGCGAATAAGAAACTGGCAGCGATTACGGCCGACAACCTCACGGAAACCGAATATAACGCCATCACCAAGAAGAACGGGAACACGTTCGAGAAATTCCGAAACGTATCCATTACCCAAAACGGCAAGGTGGCAGCTGGCGAATGGATTGACGTTATCCGCTTCCGCGACTGGCTCCAGGAAGAAATTCGTACCAATGAATTCTATTTGCTCATCAACTCGGATAAAGTACCCTATACCGACGTAGGTATCGCCATGGTGGAAACGGTACTGCGTAAGGCCTTGGAAGATGGGCAGGCCGCTGGCGGCATCGCCCCGACGGAATACGATGAAGATGGGAACAAGAATCTGGGCTATACCATCGACGTGCCGCTTTCCTCGAGCATTACAGCCAATCAGAAGGCCAGCCGTGTCCTGAAAGACGTGAAGTTCACGGCCCGCTTGGCCGGCGCTATCCACGCCGTCAAAATCAACGGTTCCTTTACCTACGATAATCTGTTGGAAAGCGCATAGGAGGTGGATTAACGAATGTCTGACGTATTGACGTATGACCCTAAGAAAAACATTATCATCTACGGCGGCCGACAGCTCACGGGCTTTGCTGAGGATGACATGATTACCATTAAACCGCTGGGCGATGGTATGCAGATCTATAGCGGCGCTGACGGTGAAGTTGGCCGAAGCGTCGACCCGAACCGCACTTTCGAGGTTAAAGTCAGCCTGGCTACATCCTCGAAGAGCAACGACTATTTAAGTGAATGCTACAATAAGGACCGCCGCACTGGCAGTTATATGCTCCCACTGACAATCAAGGACCTCAGTGGTTCGACGCTGTTCTTTGCCAAGCAGGCATGGGTACAAAACTTCCCTGAATCGAAAAGGGGCCGTAAAATTGACAACCAGGACTGGACGTTCAATACCGGCCAGGTAAACGATCCTGTCATCGGCGGTAACGATTAGGAGGCTAAAGCATGAGTATCATTTATCAGGGCGGAGAAACGAAGAAGTGGGACCAGGGCCAGTATACCTTTGCTATTCGGCAGTTCCCCCCGTTCCACGCCATGAAGGTATTGGGCGAGCTCCAGAAGGTGCTTGCCCCGGCCTTGGGCGGTGCTATCGGCGGCATCAAGCCAGAAACGCTGGACCAGGACACGAACAACGTCATTTTTATTGGCAACACCGTGGCCGACGCATTGAACGGATTGGCCCGCAGCATGGACGGCGACACGCTGGAAAAAGTATCTTCCATGTTGCTGGACCCGGATTATGTCAGTGTCGCCCCACTTCATACGAAAGACTTCCAACAGCTTGATGAAAGCGCTGTCAATGAGGTCTATAGCGGTCGCATTTTCGATATGATCGTCTTGATGGTTCAGGTATTCAAAATCAACTATCTGGATTTTTCCAAGCTCTCGAGCGTCCCGACTGGAGTCCTCGGAACGTTGCGAGGGCTGAAGCAGTCATTCCAGGCGAATGTTCCGAAGAGTTCACGAAAATGACCTTCATCTACCGCGTATTGGATGCGGGCATGGTCACCATGACGGAGCTGAAAAGCGGCCTTGTGACCCTGGCCGACCTTGTCGGGATGACGCATTATCTCGACATGAAGAGTGACATTGAGTACGCGAACCTGAAGAAGTATGACAAGCCAGAAGGAGGTGGGCGCCATGGTCGTCCGTGAACTGATTACCAAAATATCGTTTGCTGTCAATCGGGGCGGCCTGGATGCGGCCAATAATGGTATTTCTCGCCTCAAGCGCAGCCTCGGCGGTATCGGTGGGGTTAGTTCGATGGCCAGCCGTATGTTTGGCAACAGTGCGGCGAATATGGCCGCGTCTGCTACCAAGGCCGAAATGGGCATTTCCCGTATCAAGTCATCCGTCAACAGCCTCATGGGTTCCCTGGGGCCGCTGGCCGGGGCGATGGCCGCCGCCTTCTCTATCAGTGCTATCAAGAACACGGCCGATGAAATGATGAGCCTGGACGGCCGTCTCCGTTCCGTCACGTCGAGCGAAGAAGAGCGGCGAGGGGTGGAAACACAGCTTTACGAATTATCCCAGAATAACCGCAGCGCCCTGGCGGAAATGGGCGATCTCTATTTCAGTACAGCCCGGGCCTGCAAGCAGATGGGGCGTTCACAAGAGGACGCCATGAGGACCACGGATATTGTATCTAAAGCCCTCACGCTAGGTGGTGCCACGACGGAGCAGGCAAAAGCTTCTATCTTGCAGTTAGGCCAGGCACTAGGCTCTGGGGTTCTTCAAGGCGATGAGCTCCATTCCCTTGATGAAAATGCCAGCCTGCTCATGCAGCATATGGCCGAATCTATAGGTGTTCCTCAAGCAGCCCTGAAAGATATGGGCAAGCAGGGGCAATTAACGTCTGATATGGTCATCGACGCCATCTTGGCCAGTGGGGCAGCGATTGATTCCGAATTCAAAGGGATTCCACTCACTATCGGCCAGGCATTGACCCAGGCCAGCAACTCGTGGAAAATATTCATTCTGCGCATCGAACAGGGCACAGGGGTGTTTTCCGACATCGCTACCAGTCTGAGCCAGGTATTTAAAGAGATTTCCCAGGGTATGAACGACATCGTCACGATTATGTCGGGGCCGGGAGATACGGCCGAATCGATGGCCGCCTTTGAGAAAGCGAAAGAAGCCCATCCATATATCGTCGCTATCGGCGATGCCTTAAAGACCGTCTACAATCTGCTCAACCAGATTGGCGAGGCCACGGGCATTGATAACCTCATCACGAAAACCATTCTGATTGCAGGGGCCGTCGGCGTCCTGGCCGGCGTCTTTTCCGCTGTCGGGGCGGTAGTCAGTGCCGTGGCGGGCGTCATTTCCGGTGTGTTCGGCGCCATCTCCGGGGCCATTGGATTCATTGCGGCGGCGGGGTGGCCTGTCGTGGCGGTCATCGCCGCCATTGCGGCCGCCATCTATTTTATAAAAGAACGTTGGGATGTCGTTATGGCATCATTTGCCCCTGGCCTTGAGATGATGAAACAGGGGCTGGCTTTCCTGGCCGACGCCTGGGAACGGATACAGCCATTTATAGAGGCGCTGATTCCTCCTCTCAGGGTATTGGCTAATGGGATAGGGGTTATCATTGTTACCGCACTAGGGATGTTTTTTAGCACAGCTGCATATGTTTTTCGTGGAGTCGCCGCATTTATTGACACGGTAGCTTCCGGATTACAAGAAATAGCTAAATTTATAAACTGGTGTAGTGAGGGATTGGACAGCCTTATTAATAAGGCCAAAGATTTTTTAGGCATGGGTGGTTCCATTAGCGCCGAAGGGTCGGCCCTGGAACGGTTTGCTAACCAGGTCATCCCGACCGGGAACAGCTATTCAAATACGAACAATTATAAATTCACGAACACCTCCGTTGAAGATGGAATTAGGATTATAAACGGCACGAACTTTTCGCCGTTTGGATAAGAGGTGAGCAGTATGGCATTTATGAGTGGCAGTAATATCAGCAATATCGGTACCAGCCTGGCAGGTGGATTAGCCGGCGGTTCTGGCTTCATGCCACGCAGTAATACGGGCGTACTCCCGAAGCTGACACAACCGGCACAAATTGGCGATATGCTCGAATGTGACGTCATCTTGTCGCGAGTCACGACATTCGAGGCGGAGGTCACACAGTTCCCCGTAGAAGACGGCTTTTCCATTTCTGACCATTGTATCCGTAAACCGATGAAACTGACCATGGAAGTGTTGTTTACCCCGACGCCGGTCACTTGGTTCATGGCCGTATTAGGTGGGAGCCGCCACAGCCTGAATCGGGTCATGGATGCCATTATGGACATCTGGAAGAAAGGCGAACCGGTCACCATCAAACTCGTCGATGGCATTTATACCGACATGGTCATGACCAGTGCACCCATGCCGCGACGCTCCGAGGATGGGTACTGCTATAAGGCAACCCTGGAGTTCCAGCATGTGCGTCGGGTTACACAGCGGACGGAAGACATTCCGGAAGACGGCTGTAATGCAGACGCCCAGGGGAAAGCCGGACAGACAGGCAAAGATGGTGGCATGGCCGCCACCGAGGAAATCGGCACGGGCCTTCAGACCATCGACCCCAGCACGGTAAACGATGCGGAATCTGGTGATATTTGGACTCAGATTGCCACAGGCGATGTAGATTTGAGCCAGTTCGGGGCCATTGGCGTCGGGCTGGAACATACGGCAGCTATGGCAACAGTATCCATCGCCCAGGCGATGGGCAATTCAGGGGGAGTGCTCTGGTGATTACAATTAGTACTATCGATGCCAACTCGTTCGTCGAGTCGGTCATCCTGGATTCGATTCTGTACCGGCTCCGCTTTAACTGGAACGATGACGGAGGCTACTGGACGCTTGACGTTTGTAATAATGATAATACGGAGCTGGTGCGCGGGATTGTCGTTGTGCCGAACTTCCCCCTTTTGAACGCTTATCGCCGCATCAAAGGCCTGCCACCTGGCGAACTCATGGCCGTCGTCACAGATGAGAGCGTGACCGATATTTGGCGCACTGATTTTACAAGCGGCAAGGCACGCATGATTTATATGCCGAAGGAGGAATTAATTCATGTTGTGGAATCGGCAGTATAGGGTCAAGTTCCCTGATATAGGTCTGGAATTTGCTAATACGCTCCGCATCTCTTTCGACATCACGAAAGATCTGTCGAAGAATACAAACAAAGGGAAAGTGACCATCTGGAACCTCAGCGATGAGACCCGGCATAAAATCAACGTGCCGGACACGAAGGTAGAAATCTATGCCGGATATAAGGACAACGGCGGGGCCGTCCGGCTCTTTGTCGGGTCGGTCATCAGCGCCCAGACAAAAGACGATGGGAAGGATGTCACGACTGAATTGTCACTCTCTGACGGCCAGACGGCTATCCGGGATACGGCCTTTTCCTTGTCCTTTGCCCCTGGTACGCCGGGAAATACCATTATCCAATACATTGCTGATGAAATGGGGCTGCCCCTCGTCTGGGGTGACGGGGTACAGTTTGGCGTATTCAAGGATGGTTTTTCTTTTGTGGGAATGGCCGCTGATGCCCTCGACGCCATCTGCTATGGGTCGGGGGTCAAATGGAGCGTACAGAACGAAATATTGCAGCTCATCAAAGAAGGTGGAACGGTCAGCAATAAAGGGCTGGTCTTTTCGCCGGACAGCGGACTTATCGGGAGCCCGGAATGGTACACTAAGGCAAACTCCCAGCCCAATACGGCGACGCCAAAGCGCAAACGTAAGCAGGCTGAAAATACGGACCCGTCGACAGCCTCGTCGGGTTGGAAAATCAAAACGCTGCTGTCACCGACACTCAACCCAGGGGACTTGGTAAAGGTAGAGTCCCGGTATGTTGAGGGCTGGTTCAAGGTCCAGTCGGCACACCATACGGGCGACACTTACGGCGACGAATGGAGCAGTGAACTTGATTTGGTGGACCGGAACGCCACATTACAATCCCCTGAAAGTGATGCGGCCAGCAACACGGCCGTCTATGGGAATGGCGGGACAAGTGGCGAAGTCAGCACCAACGTCGACGCCGGTTGCGAAGCCGTGGCCGATAGCCAAGGCGGATACATTCCTGATGGCTGCGTATACCGTGTCACAGAAGCCGGGTCATACTATTCACCATTCCTTAAACAGGAATATGACAACGGCCAATGGGGCGTTGACGGCCTTTGCGCCGATGCGGGGGATAATTGTATCCCCTATGATGCCAGCCAACTCGAAAAGGGCGACGTCATTGTCTTTTACAACGACGACCACAGCGAGGGACACGTTGGCATATGCGACGGTAACGGAGGTATGTGGCATAACAGTTACAGTCATCAAGGCTGGTATCATGCCGGCGATACCGACATGGGCGACCAGTATCCACAATACATCATTAAGGCCAGCCAATGTTAAGAGAAGGTGTTTTTATGCAATCATCGAACGAATTACGAGACATTATCAACGGCTGGATAGATGGCAGCATCAGCAATATCCACACGGCCATGCCGGGGAAAATTATCGATTATGATGCAAGCATCTGTCAGGCCAGCGTGCAGCCGGTCGGCAAATTCAAGATACAGGACGGCCGGAACCTGCCATTTCCCATCGTGCACCATGTGCCGGTCATCTTCCCCAGTGGTCTTGGTGGAACGGCAGGCGTTACCATTCCTTTACGGAGTGGAGACGGCTGTCTGTTGGTCTTCTCGGAGTCTCAGCTGGATGATTTCTTGAATGGTGGAGATAGTGATAACGAACGGCGTCACAGTCTCAACGACGCCATTTGCATCCCTGGCCTGTATAAACGGGGATGTCGGTCGGCCAGTGCGTCCGACGTCTGTCTGTTCAACGGCGGCGTGAAAATGGTCATCAGCTCCGGTGGCATCACCGTGACGGGAGGTGACCTAGTGGTCAATGGCATTTCTGTGACGAAACATACCCATACCGGGGACAGCGGCGGCACGACGAGCGCACCGAAATAGGAGGCATAGACATGGCCTATGATTTAGCAATGAATGTACAGACGGGCGATTTGGTCGTCCGTAATGGCGATCTGATGATTGTCAGCAACGGGGAACGGGTCGCTCAACAAGTCCTTATCACGCTCCGTGAATGGCTCGGAGAGTGGTTCTTGAAAACAAGCGATGGCGTACCCTATCTTGAATATATCTTAGTCAAGAACCCCAACGAGGCCCACGTCCGGCAAATCCTCACGGAGGCTATCGAGAACGTCGAAGGGGTAAAAAAGGTCACAGAACTTGAATTTGTATTCAATCGTATTTTGAGAACGCTCACGGTATCTTACGAAATCGCCACCGATTATGGATTTATCACGAAAAAGGAGGTGCTCGGCTATGGCAGATAGTAAAAACGTTTACGGGCTGACCCGTGACGGGTTCCGACGGAAACGATTGCCGGAAATCCTGTCCGATATCAACCGCCGTGTATCGGACCGGCTGGGCGTTGAAATCGAGACCGGAAGCAACAGCCTGTTCGGCCAGCTCCACGGCGTCTTTGCATACGAAATCGCCGACCTGTGGGAACAGGCCGAAAATACATATAACGCCATGTATCCAAATACTGCTACGGGAGTCAGCCTGTCCAATGCGGCGGGCCTGGCGGGTATCTCAGCCATTTCCGGCACACAAAGCCAGCTGCTTGCTACCTGCTACGGAACCGATGGGACGGTCATTCCCTATGGGGCACAAATTACAAGCAGCGCAGAAAATGGCAGCCACTGGGAATGCATTGCTACTAATGCCGCCATATCAAAAAATAAAGCCTGCTATGCGGCCTATAGCATCAGTAGTACGATACAGGCCGGCACGGTTTACGCTATTAAAATAAACGGAGTTACGGCCAGCTATACGGCCGTCTCCGGCGATACAGCCAGTAAAGTATTAAGCACACTGATGAAAAGTTTTTCCGATATACCCTATTCGATGGATAACGGTATTTTATCTATCCGTACGACGGCCAAAGGTGAGACCTTTGCAACGGATGCCCAGAATGTCACTATCAGCTCTATCGGCACACCGATTCAATTCCGATGCGTGACGGTTGGGGCTGTCAATCCGGACATCGGCACCATCAACCAGATTAGCACTTCTATTCCTGGTTGGACTGGGGTCTTGAACCAGTATGCCGCGTCTGTCGGCCAGGATGCCGAAACCGATACCCATTTGCGGCAGCGATGGAACCGCTCGCTCTTTAGTCGCGGATCTACGAACATTGATGCTATCGCCGAAGCCCTGGCCGATAATGTAACCGGCGTCACGGCGGTCAAGGTGTACGAGAACCGGACCGATGTGACGGACACAGACGGACGGCCACCGCACTCCATCGAAGCTATCGTAGAAGGTGGGGAGAACGACGACATTGCCAAAGTGATCTGGAAAACAAAGGCCGGCGGCATTAATACCTATGGTACGGAGCACGGCACGACTATGGATGCCAACGGGATTGAACAGACGTTGTACTTTAATCGCCCATCACCAGTCAAAATTTGGCTGAAAGTTGTTATCAGCGAAAACCCGGACGAAACGCTGGCTCCAGCAGCCGTGCAGCAGATTGCCGCAGCCTTGCTGGCCAAAGGGCAGGAGCAGGCCGTTGGCGAGGACGTCATCTTACAGCGCTATTTCTCAACCATCTTCAAGGCCGCTTCCGGTGTCGGGTATATCAGCCTGACAGCCGCGACCGGCGACACGGCCGGGACCTATTCCACGAGTAATATATCCATCACGCCGCGACAGATTGCCGTCTTTGATGCGGCCCGTATCGAGGTGACGAAACAATGACCCACACGGAACGCATGATTTCACATCTGATTGCGCAGTTTCATGATAAACCTGTTATCGAGGCGGAATTAGACGCACTTGGAGCGGAACTGGAATTATTACGGCAGGTATTTGATGATCTGAAAAATAAACGCTGGATAGATACCGGTGAAGGCGCACAGCTCGATGGTATCGGCACCATCGTAAACCGATCCCGCACAATTCTGGATTCCTTACAACTCGATTTTTTTGGATTCAGCGGGCAGGATAACAGTCAGACGTTTGGCATTGGCCGTTTCCGAAGCATTAACGAATCTTGGCTTACTAGTTCCAAATTGTCAGATGATGACTATCGAAAAATATTGTGGCTCAAAGTATTTTATGATTCTTCCCAAGCTACCGGCGACGAACTTATCCATTGCATGCAGGTTCTGTTCAATTCGCATAGCATCATTATTCATGAAGCAAGTAATGCAAAGATCATAGTCGGCATTGGCCGACGTCTGACAGCTAACGACATACGCCTAGCCAGAACCTTGAATCTTATCCCGATAGGTGGGGGTATTGGATTACAGGATGTCGAAATGTTTGACGCGGATTATTTTGGATTCTTGGGGCAACCAGGGGCTAAGACATTCGGTGTCGGAAGCTGGGCGACAACCATCGATTTATAAGGAGGAGATACAATGGCAATACCTGATTTTACAAAAATCTGGGGTAGCAACGTCGCAACCAGCGACCGCTATACCTTCACAGACAGCGACTATTTACAGGGCTGGGCTTATGTCGGGTCCGTCCCGCCGGCCCGTGAAGCCTTTGATACGCTTTTTCGGGATATTGACACGAAAATGGCGTACTTGAACCAACAGATCATTGCCGCGGGCAAAAGTACGACGAGCGCAATTACGCAGCATAATATAAGCGAATCCGCTCACAGCAACCGCCTGTACGTGTCTAAAACGGCTGATAAGCCGGCCAGTATGGCCGACAATGGCATATGGGTAGAAATCGTCGAATAGGAGGATAACAATATGAGCATTTTAAAAGTTATTTTGCATCACTGGAACAAAACGACACAATCGTATGATAACTTCCATCCAGAAACCGAAGTAGCTCAGGTCACGGACTGGAACCAGGGCATCGTCAATACACTTGCAAGCACGGCGCTGGGCGGACTTGTCAATACACTGACATCGGACAGCTTGCTTGCGAAGATGATACAGAAAGTTTTTGAAGCGACCGGGGTCAAGTATAGCCTGGGCCAAAATGGATATGTATGTTTCGGTAGCCTGGTCGGCGGCCTAATTATACAGTGGGGATATGAATATAATACCCAAAAAGGAAATATCACGTATCCCATATCCAGCAAAACAGCGTCTATCACTTTGGCTACAGCTACATCCTATTCCGGAAACGCAGTATCAGTTACCACATCTGATTGCACCAAGGATGGTTTTACATTTTTTATGAATTATACGAGCAACTTTAGATGGATCGCATTGTGCTGGTAGACAGTGGGTAACTAAGAATAAAACACTTAGTAATGACGAAGGCACATATATTATACTACCAATAACCTTCCCAAATAAGTGCATTACTGCACTACTGAGTGACACATATGGACGGTTATCAAATAGTAGTGCAATGGCAAATCAGACGGAGGGTGCGAAAGTAAATGCCGTAACTATAAATAGTGTGCAAATCATAAGCTATTGGTCTGGCGGTTTAAATACGGATATTACTGTCTTGGCGATAGGGAGTTAACTCCCTATCGCAATGATATAAAACTTCGTATCTTTTGCAAAATTGGTTTCGCCGTATAGTGCACAGCGGGTTTTTGAGTCTAAATAAATGGCAGAATGATAAACAGTATGATTGACATTCATGTGCGTTAACACAGCGGCCCTTGCTTGAGTAGAAAACATTATTGGATACGTAAAGTATCCAAAATTTAACCCACTACTTATCGTTAAGCCTCCCCACTGTTGAAAGGAGATGATTAAAATGACCGAACAAGACAAAAACGTATACCTTATGCTTGGTACTGACGCCGAGAAAAAACGTCCCAGTGTCGTAGCGGGTGCCGTAAATGACACAATTTACGCGATGAAAGTTGTGGCCGAAAGCTACGGCGTAGTTTTCAGCGATGCCGTCATTGACCAGTTATACAAGGAAATGGACGAGCATCTAAACCGGATGCAAAATACATGATTATCAATACTTTTTAGATAAATGAGAAATACAGCATTAACCGCATTGTCGGTAGTCCGCATTAAATAAAAACATTAAATGATGCAGATTTTACCGATTTTTAGAGTATCAATAGTAACAGCAATTGAGCCGCACAGCAGACGTATTTTATGCATCTGTATGCGGCTCGTATAGTATCGTATTAGTAACAATTATTTGAGCAACTCGACGCACTTACGGAGCTGTCGCAGTCCTTTATGCGTGTAGACGCGCTCTGTGATGTCGCCGCCAGAATGGCCGAGGATGCGGCGTTTTGCTGTCTCGTTCGCGCCAGCATTATCAAGCAGCGTCGCTACTGTATGTCGGCAGTCATGGGTTGTATGACCATCGGCACGGATGCGGTGCATGACCGACCGCCAGATTGTGCAGTACCGCCCGTAGTTGTATGGACGGCCGTCACCATCGCAGATAAGGGCATCGCCTGGGCTTTTCATGCGGGACTCGATGAGCGGTGCGATGCGGTGATGTATGGGGATGATGCGGATTCCGGCGGCGGTTTTGCTCCGTGTGATGCGGATATAGCGTTGACGAAGATGGACGTCAGCTTTTTGTAGCTGTAGCATCTCGCCACAGCGCATCCCGGTATAGAGCAGGATAAGGACCGTATCGACGCCAAGGCTGTCCACGGACTTCCATAAGCGGTTGATTTTCTGCCGGCTGAACGTGTGATGTGCCCGGACCGGACGATTGCGTCCGATAGAGAGAAGTGGGGCATAGTTGGTCATAGACATATCGATTTTATTTGCATATTTAAGCAGTAAAGAGATGAGAGACCGGACCTTTTTGACACTGCTGTAAGACAGCCCGTGACGGCGCATATCGTCAATGACTCGCTGATAATCTGCGTAGCGCAGGTCCTCGACGGGCATTCCATGGAGCGTAGATAGATGCTGATATGCATTGCGGTAGCTGTCCAGCGTCGATTGTGATGGCTGGGTATCCTCAGTATGCCGTGGTAGCCAGCGGTGATAGAGCTCAGCTAATGTTATTTTGTGCCCTGGAAGGGAGCGATGACGATGAGTACGATGATAGTCCGCTTGAAAAATTTGAGCGTCAACCAGATTTGTAAAATATTCGACCGGTCGCTGTCGCCCCGCATCCGTCACTACAAAGACAAACGGCCGCCGCCGACGTCCGGATAAGTGTTTGATACAACCGTATCCATTGGGATTACGCATAATTACCACCTCATTTTATAAGATAAGGAGATAGTACCATGACAAGCACCAATGTAGATTATTACTGCGCAGCCTTTGATGCCGACGGAAAACGGATTTACTCAGCAATCTGTGATTTCGACCCTGCAAAAGAAAAGAGCGCGGATAAAGTGCAGGCGCTCAAAGACAAAGCTAAAGAAGCCGTGCCCGATGCAACCGTTATCGAAATCATTACGGCCGACGATTTTAACGCATACCTTGGTGGCAAGGTCCGCGGATCTGACGGAAAACCGACCGACTACATTCCGCCTGAACCAACAGAGACTGAAAAGAAAACGGCGAAAATCAACGCTATCAAAGCAAAATACAATAGTCAGCTCGACGCAATGGTCACAGCCCGCGTTAAAGCTACTATGCTCGGCGCGGATACATCGAAGATTGACGCCAACTATAAAAATACCTTGGCCGCTATGGCTGCGGAAATCAAGAACGCATAGGAGGGATGACTCATGGAATTTTGCGAATTTTGCGGGAACATTTTAAACGATGACGGACGGTGCCCGTGGGCTGATTGTCCTCATAATGCTATCCTGGACGTCATGGCAGCCGCCGAAACAGCCGACAAACAGACCGATGCGGACGACACGAATGGAGGCACGTAATGGAATCGCTGGTACAGATGACTGGCGTCATTGTGGCCATCCTCAGCCTTTGCGGCGTCATCTTCAATTATGCTGTCATTAAGCCTTTATCGTCATCCATTGAAGAGCTGCGGGAACTCATCGAGAGCACACAGGCGTATATTCGTGGCGTCGAGGAAAAAAGGCAGAATATGGCCGAGCGACTGGCAAAAGTCGAAGCGTCGGCCGCATCCGCCCATCATCGCATGGACACGCTGGAAAAGAGGATGAACCAATGAAGCGTACAATCGTATCCCTCGGCCAGTGGGGGCAGAAGCACTGGCTCCAATTAATCATCATCATGAGTATTTTGATGATGATTTTTTTATGCCTGGTCCTCTTTAGCTGGCTTTTCGGATATTGGTCCAATGCCCTACGGGGGACGCACTTTGAATTGATGAGCTGTTGGAGCGGCGTGACGGCCGTCGGCGGCGGCATCGCTACCGTGGTGGGACTAGGGAAGGCGTGCTGGACGAAATACGGCTATGACAGCCGTTTCAACTCCGCACGATACACAATGCCATCCCAGCCGCAAAACGCGCCCACAACGGCAAATAGCACAGATAAAGTAAAGGAGAAATGAGACATGATTCGAGGATTTGATGTATCCGAAGCACAGGGATACTTAGACGCCGATTTTTGGCAGGCCGCCGTCGATAGCGGCTGTAAATTCGTCTATGTACGCTGCTCGTGGGGTAACGGGCACGAAGATAGCCAGTTCCGCCACAATGTCCAGATGGCGCATGAATACGGCCTTAAAGTCGGCGCTTATCACTATGACTACAGCTTGACGCCGGACGTCACGGCGGACCACGCGCGGAAATGTGCGGCCATCATCGCTGACGCGGGCGTCCTGCTGGAACTGCCTGTGTTTTTCGACCTAGAAGATGCCGACCAGTGGAAGGAAAGAAATGGCTATGACTTCACCGGCGAAACGGCGACTGCCCAGTGTCAGGCCTGGATTGACAACATTGGCCTGGAAACGGGCGTCTATGCATCCTATGGCTGGCTGGAAGACCGTGTATCCGACCGATGGGGTAATGGCGGGTCCACACCGATTGACTGGCGTGCCCTCAACTGCTCCGTCTGGAACGCGGAATGGGGCTACGTCGATGACATTAAAGCATTTGTCTGGCAGGATACCGACAAGCTGCCGATTGGTGGCCAACTCATCGATGGCGACTATATGTATGCAGATAACCTTTTCGACGACTGACAGGAGGTGATCCCCTTGTATCTTCCGCATCTAAAAGAGGAGGTTGATAAGATTGCCGAAAATCCGAAAGTACTTATTGTCCTGGTCCTGTTGCTTACCTTTCTTGCTTGTGCCGGCGGCTGGCTTTTGTGTCGACACTACGACAACCTGGAGTGGGCCGACCGTGACCATGTCCGTGCAACAGTACGAAACGCTCAAGGACTCAATCGAGACGCTCAAGAAGAACTCGATCGAGCGCGAACAGCTAATCAAGACGCAGCAGACGCAAATCAAAACGCTCAAAGAGCAGCTGACGATCTCGCAGACTCAACTGCAAAACTCTCGGATATCAATCGATCAGACACAGACGCGATTGACGCAGCAGAGCGAGTCTTTAACGACGTTGAGCGAACAAATCAATAAAGAAGCGCATAAAACCGCAACCGCAAAAAGACAGCGGGATACCTGGGCTGTCGTAGCCGGGGTCCTGGCTGTTGGCTGTTTAATAAAATAATATCATATTATGTAACAAGCCCCTGGTCACGTGCGTGGCCGGGGCTATTTTTTTTGTTGCAAATTTTGCGAGATGTGCTATACTATAAATAAGTCTTGGCCGGGAAATTACCGGACCATGTGGATTGAAATTGTAATGTTGATTAGTAAGATACTGATCAAGCAAAAAAGGCTTGTTTACCCAATGTGGTAAACAAGCCTTTTTGCTATGGAAATTTATTTAAGCCATTCTGCGACACCTAATTTGGCTGTCCGCTGGGGCCGTTCGTCGCGATGGTCAATCCACCACGAGGCACTAGCATGGCCGCCGTACCAGGCCAGGCATTTATCTGCCTGTTCGCCGGGATGACGGGCCAGCCATTCACGAGCGGCCGCCATCTTTTCTTTGCGGATGCTTTCAGCCCACCGGATTTGCTTTTCGCTACCAGTAAGGGCCGGAAGTCCGTCCGCTTTAGCCTGTTTAGCTGCGGTTGCGGCTTCTTCCTGCCGGGCCTTTTCATAGCAGTCGGGGCAGACTGCATATTTTTCATACCAGTCAATTTTTCTTTCTCTTTCTGCGGCCGTTCCGTAGATCTGGACGGTACCAACATGGCCACATGAATACGTTACTTCATACTTCATAATAATTCCTCCTTATAATTCCTCCTTAAATTGAAAACTATCTGTAACACCTTTTTTCTTGTTGTCTACATAATATCACGAGTTTAACCACTTGTCAACAGCTAAAATAGAGTTATTTAAAAATTTTTAAAAGTTATTGACTTTTTAAACGTAGTTATATATACTATAGATAACAGAAAGGGAGTGCATAGAATGACGAAAGAAGAATTTAAGGTAATGTGGAAGAAATGGCTTGTCGAAATTGGCAAGTCGGAAACGGAACTTTGCAGAGATCAGGGTCTAAAGCAACAGACCTTCAACGCAAAGACCCGTAACGCGACAATCAAGTACATAGAATTAGATGATATTGTTAGTCGGTACGGCTACACAATAGAAATCAAAAAGAAGTAAGGAGAGAATATCATGGGAAAACCAAAGGATTTGTCCGGACAGCGGTTTGGGCGGCTAACTGCATTAGAAATTGTAGGAAAGCACCCGACAGGCAGCGTGGTATGGCGGTGTCGTTGTGATTGCGGAAATATTGTAGATGTAAGATCACGTGATTTAGTCCGCGGTCATACGAAGTCATGCGGGTGCTTAAAAAAAGAATTTTATAAAGATATACACGAAAACGGGGCAACACATTTCAAAGATTTGACCGGAATGAGATTCGGTCGACTGACAGCAGAAAAAATAATTGATAGGAATGTATCAGAAGGAAAACTGTGGCTGTGTCATTGCGATTGTGGAAACACTGTTGTTGTACCCGCAAGATCGTTGTTATCGGGTAATACAAAAAGTTGTGGGTGCTTAAAAAAAGAAAATGGGAAAAAGTAAAATAACTTTAAAAATACAGTTGACAACATGCTAAAATGTGTTATAATATAATCAGAAAGAGGGACACGGAAGCCCCGAGGGTAAATTGAAAGGAGACGGTAAAATGAAAATTTACAAAAACTATAATTACCAAGGTTGGAATGAAGTGTTTTCATGGCACCCTGTACAAGAATCGGGGCTTTACGATGAAATAGAAGTAAAGCTTCCGGATGGGGCTAAAATGGTCAAGAACGGGTTTGACCGAGATGCAGTTGAATTAGCTAACGGTTGCATTTGCCTGGACTTGTTGACGATGCGCCGTCGCGGAATTGCTTATCCATACATCGTAGATACAACGGGAGATAAACCCAGGAATATCTTTTTAAAAGAAATGAAATAATAGATAAAAGGTCGTTACCATGAGTGACGGCCTTATTTCTTTTTATGTTGCACAACAAAACGTTCGAGAACATTCGTTTTCTGTTGACGCTGTAATAGACGCACAATATACAAAAACGTCAGCAGGCCGCATCCTGACTCAAATTCCAGTTCTCGAAACGTTAATCTTTTTTCAAGAGATTTTCGAAAAACCTATGCAAACAGAAGAGGTTGCCGCATGAAGGATATTCCCTTTATGCGCAGCCTCTTTTTTCAGTTCGAATTTGAAACTTCGGCAAACGAACCACGCCAAACGAACCACGAAAAGGGCTGTCGCATGAAGCGGCAGTCCTTTTTTACTACTAGCCCCGACGCCGTAAAGATGATAAAATGGATAGGAAACTAAACTGTTTGTGCTGTGAGGGGGAATCTTCATGTTTACGTATTATATGCCGACGAAGGTATTTTTTGGAAAGGCCTGCGTGGCCCAGTCTGGCGATGTGCTGGCTGACTTGGGACGGAAAGCGCTGTTGGTCACAGGCCGTCATTCGGCCAAGGTCAATGGTTCTCAGGCGGCCGTCGTGGAAAAGCTGGATGAATTGGGGATTTCCTGGTTCCTTTTTGATGAGGTCGAAAATAATCCGTCTGTGGCGACGATTCGCAAGGCCGCTGCCTTTGCTTCGGAAAAGGGTGTCGATTTCGTCATCGGTATTGGCGGCGGTTCGCCTATGGATGCGGCTAAGGCCATTGCCCTGGTCTGCACGAATGAGCTGGATGATGAACAGCTGTTCGCGGGACCGTACCGCAAGCCTTTGCCCATTGTTGCCGTACCGACAACAGCTGGGACGGGCAGTGAAGTGACCAAGGTCAGTGTCTTGACGAATCCCAAGGCCGGGACCAAGCAGTCTATCAACACGCCTCTCATTTTCCCGACGTATGCCTTTGCCGACCCGGCTTTTACGGAAAGCGTCCCTGAAACGGTTACGGTTGATACGGCCATTGATGCTTTGTCCCACGCTGTCGAAGGCTATATGTCCACGGCGTCGACGCCCATGAGCGATGTCTGGGCGGAAGAGGCTATGCGTTTCCTCGGCGTCCACTTGACGGATCTCAAAGGCGATGTTTCGCCTGTCGTCCGGGAAGACCTGCTCTATGGATCGACCCTGGCCGGCATCACGATTGCCCAGACGGGGACGACGATGGTCCACAGTATGGGCTATATGCTGACGTATTATAAAGGACTCAGCCACGGCCGGGCCAATGGCCTGCTCCTGCCGGCATACATGAAGCTCATGGAAGAAACGATGGCCGACAAGGCTGAAAAGGTCTGGGCTATCCTGGGCCTGGCGGGTCTCGACGATTTTACGGCCCTCATGAAGGATCTCATGGGCGATACGGTCGACTTGAGTGACGAAGAAATCAAGAAATTCGTTACCATGACTTTGCCCACTGGCGGCGTCCAGCGCACGCCGTATCCGGTCACGGCGGAATTGCTCACTCATATTTACCAGCAATTGGCGATTTAATGAAAAAAGCGGGTCGCCAAGAACGGGCCGCCCTTTGGGACGGCCCCTACGAACCACTAATCACGAACCACGAACCACTATTATTATCACAGGAGGAATTTCATGGCAGAATTATTAGCCCCGGCAGGCTCTTTAGAAAATGTACTCACCGCCATTGACGCCGGTGCCGATGCCGTTTATTTTGGCGGGAAAGGCTTCAATGCCCGCAAATTTGCTCATAATCTCGACGATGCCGAAATCGGCCAGGCTGTCCGGACGGCTCATTTATTTGGCGTCAAAGTCTATGTCACCGTCAACATCCTTATGGCGGACACGGAATTAGAGGCTTTGTCTGCGTATTTGCAACGCCTCGACTCGTTCGGCGTCGATGGCATCATTGTCCAGGACCTGGCCGTAGCGGCCCTGGCCCGGAAAGTCGCGCCCAACCTGCCACTTCACGGCAGTACGCAGATGACGGTAGCCGATTTGGACGGCGTCCGTTTCTTGGAAGCCAATGGCTTCACACAGGCTGTCTTGTCGCGTGAGTTGTCGGCTCAGGAAATCCGCTTCATCTGTTCGCAATCGTCTATTCCCATTGAAGTTTTCATCCACGGTGCGTCGTGCATGGCTTATTCTGGCCAGTGCCTGATGAGCAGTTTCCTCGGCGGCCGCAGCGGCAACCGAGGCGCCTGTGCCCAGCCCTGCCGTCAGCCATATACCCTGCTCTGTGATGGCGAACCTGTCATGAAACACGAAGCGTATGTCCTCAGCTTAAAAGATTTGAAGTCCCTCGATTATATGGATGAATTGCTCGATGCCGGTGTTACGTCTTTTAAAATCGAAGGCCGCATGAAGGGCGATACCTATGTGCGGACTGTCGTTTCAGCGTACCGAAAGGTCATCGATGCCCATTACCAGAGTCCGCAGCAGCGAAAGGCAGCTCATCGGGAAGCGGCAGCCCTTTTGGAAAGCGCTTTTAATCGCAGTTATCAAGCCGATTTCCTCGGAAATTGCGTCAGCCGCCATACACTGGCTGAACGGAATCCATCGGGCCGGCAGACGGCCGACGACGTAGTCGGCGGCTTGACTCGAAAGCTTTCCATCTACGGCCACGTCGATGTGGCAGAAGATGGGAATTTGCGATTGACTTTGTGGGATGAAAATGGCCATACTGCATCGGCTGTGGCCGATTTCCAGCCTGAACCGGCCCGTCAACGGCCAGCGACGGCCGATTATGTCCAGGGACAGGTCGGCCGCTTGGGCGACACGCCGTTTGTCCTGGCCAGTGTGACCGTCTGGGATGAAACGAAGATGATTCCGGCCAGCGTCCTCAACGGCCTTCGCCGTCAGGCTGTACAGTCTTTAATCGACTGTATCCTGGCTGATTATCCGCGGCCCGCAGCTGGTACGGCTCCGGATTGGCAGTCTCCGGCCTGTCCGGATGAATCCGGCCAGGCCATGGAGCTCATCGTCCGCTGTGACAGCGTTGACGGCGTCGCCGCGGCGGTAGCTCATGGCGCTGATATCATCCTCTTCGGCGGCGAATCGTATCATCACCATCCCTTTGGCACCAAGGCTTGGCAGGCCGCTGTCCAGGCAGCGCATGAACAAGGGGCTGCCCTGTGGGCGGCTACGCCACGCATCGTCCGCGAAGAACACCGGGCAGCTGTCCAGAATGAACTGGAACGGGCTATTGCCGCTGGCATCGATGGTATCTATGCCGGGGCTATGGCCGTCTTTACGATGTTGGAAGATTTGAACGTCACCCTGCCAGTCCGGGCGGACTGGTCCCTCAATATTTTCAACAGCCAGGCGGCCCAGGTTTATACGGCTTTGGGCTGTACGGCCGTGACGGCGTCTGTCGAAGCGACACTGCGCCAGATGAAGGAGATGGTCCGTCTGAGCGGCTGTCCCATCGAAGCCGTTGTCCAAGGGCGGGCAGAAATGATGGTCACCGAATCGTGTGTTATTTCTTCCTTTGCTGGCAAGGGCCAGAAGAAAGGATGCCCTGGAGTCTGTGCCCGTGGTGCCTATGCCTTACGGGACCGGCGGGATGAAACGTTCCCTGTCGTTACTGACCAGTATTGCCGCAACCATATCCTCAACAGCCGTGACCTGGATATGGCGCCGTATTATAAAGACCTGCGCCGCGCTGGCATAGCCGCCATCCGCATCGAAGGCCGCGGCCGCAATCCCCAGTGGATTGGCCAGCAAGTCAGCCGTTACCGCCGCCTCTGCGATGGGACGGAAACGATGCTCTTAGGGAAGGAAGACCAGACCGTCACGCGGGGCCATTTCTTCCACGGAATTTTATAAATAGGAGTAAGTATACTGTATGAATAAAAGAAGTCTGAGAATTTTGGGATTCTACCAGGTCCAGAACATGCTCGTCCGCCTGGCACCGTCCCGTTTGTCCAAGGAAATCGCCCGCCGCCTGCGACCGGTCAGCGACGCCGACGTCATTGCCAAAAATTTGACCGATACGGAAGAAGCCGTCCGCTGCCTGCAGACGGAGACGAGCACGCCTTTCGGCGGCATCGTCGATATCCGGCCGTCTCTGGAAAAGGCGAAGCGCGAAGTGACCCTTGATTCTCATGAATGCATCGATATTTGGAATAACCTGCAGCACTACGGGGAAATCCGTTCCTTCTTCGCCGAACGGGGCGCTGACTATCCCCAGCTGGCCGAAGAAGCGGAAGTGATCGGCGATTTTTCCCAGCTTGCCCATTCGTTTGCCCAGGTCTTCGACAATAACCGTCAGATCCGGGATAATGCCTCGCCGGAACTGATGCGCCTGCGCAGCCGCATCGTCGAATTGGAACGGCAGACGAAGCGCTACGTCAACAATGTCCTGCAGAACAAGGAATATCAGAAGTATTTCCAGGACGCCCTGGTCACGGTGCGCAACAACCGCTACGTCATCCCTATCAAGCAGGAATACCGCCATGCCTTCCCGGGCATCGTCCATGATACGTCGGCGAGCGGCTCGACGCTCTATGTCGAACCACTGGCCATCGTCAATGCCAACAACGACCTGCAGGCGGCACGTATCGGCGAAACGAAGGAAATCGAACGCATCTTCCGCCGCCTGACGGCCAAGGTCCAGCAGCAGTACAGCGACCTCTACGAGAGCACGAAATGCGTGGGTCAGCTGGAATTCGCCTTTGCCAAGGGCCAGCTCGCCCTGAAGATGAAGGCCTGCCGTCCGGCCGTCCCGAAGACGCGCATCATCAAGCTCATCCAGGCCCGTCATCCCCTGATCGACCCGAAACACGTCGTGCCCAATACGATCATCATCGGCGGCGATTACCGCATTCTCCTGATTACGGGTTCCAACACGGGCGGCAAGACCGTTTCCATGAAGACCCTGGGCCTCCTCGTCCTCATGCACCAGGCGGGCCTCTTCATCCCCGTCAGCGAATCGTCGGAACTGCCCGTCTTCCGCGATGTCTTCTCGGATATCGGCGACGAACAGGATATTTCCCAGAACCTGAGTACCTTCTCGAGCCACATGAAGCAGCTCATTTACATTCTCAAGCACTGCGGGCCTGACGACCTCATCTTAGCAGACGAACTCGGTTCCGGTACGGACCCTGCCGAAGGCAGCGCCATCGCCATTGCCATCCTCGACGCTTTCTACAAGAAGGGCGCCTATGTCATGGTCACGACGCACTACAATGACTTGAAGAATTATGCCTACAATACGCCGGGCATCGAGAACGGCCATGTCGAATTCGATACGGAAACGCTGCAGCCGACGTATAAGCTGCGCATCGGCGCCGCCGGCAGCTCCCATGCCTTCAGCATCAGCGAACGCCTGGGCATGCCCAAGGACATCCTGGAAAAAGCAAAAGACCTGCGCAGCAAGGCTCAGGACATGGATATGGAAAAAGTCCTGACCCAGCTCAATGCACAGGCCAAAAAGATGGATGAAGAACAGGCTGAACTAGAATACCGCCTGCGTGAAGCGCGGAAACTGGAAGACGATCTGCGCAAAGAAAAGGATAAGGTCACGTCCAAGCGGCAGGACATCATCGACGCTAGCCGCCGCGATGCCGTCGACCTCAAGCGCAACCTCCGCGTCGAAGCGGAAAAGATTATCCGTGAACTGAAGGCTCAGTCCAAAGAGGGGACGGACCGGGAAAAGGCCAAGGCCATCGACAAGGCCCGCCGGGCTATCCAGCAGATTTCCCTGCCTGAAGCCGAAAAGCCTCAGCGCGACCCCATCGACCTGTCGAAGCTGAAAGTCGGCCAGCAGGTCTTCGTCAATAACCTGGACAGTGTCGGCACGGTCGAAGACATCGGCAGCAAACAGCTCACCGTCTCCGTCCGGGGCATGACGGTCCGCGTCAAGTTCAAAGATGTCAGCGCGCCGTACCTGGACGAATTGAAGAAAGAAAAACAGGCCGAAAAGAAAGCGGCTGCCGCTTCGTCATACCGGCCTATCCGCACGTCCAGCGTAGCGACGGAGTTGAACATCATCGGCAAGACTTTCAGCGAAGCCCTGCCGGAAGTCGAACGCTTCCTGGACCAGGCCTTGGCTGCCGGTTTCAGTCCGGTCAAGATCATCCACGGCAAGGGCAGCGGTGCCCTGCGCCGTCAGATCCACGCCTTCCTCGACGACCAGCCATTCGTCAAGAAATACCAGCTCGACGACGTAGACGGCGGCGGTGCCGGTGTCACGCTGGTCTATTTCTAAGGGAAGGGGGCGCATGAGGTTTCTGTCATCATGCGAGGGTCTTTTCTCTTTCATATTTGAGGCATGGTTTTTAATTTAAAGCCATCCGCTAACCACTAGCCAGTCGCCCCCACCCGTAAAACGGGTGGCTCGGCTGACGGCTATAAGCCTTTGTTG
>ENA-ORRO01000029-ORRO01000029.1-human-gut-metagenome-genome-assembly--contig:-NODE-29-length-121702-cov-13.249106_pt1 | contig 121702 bp, 102 predicted proteins | sample MGYA00242176_ERZ509136 | MGnify/ENA primary metagenome ERZ509136 (study PRJEB26280, sample SAMEA2338644) | human gut metagenome | biome: human gut; feature: human-associated habitat; material...
CGGCACAACAGGCCAAAGCGCAAAAGAAAGCGTATGACGAGGCGTGCAAGCGGGTTCTTTCGGAGCGGGGCATTATGGCCCATATCTTGAAGGCCTGCACGGAAGAATTCAAGGATTGTGATTTGCAGGATATTGCGCAACGCTATATCCAGGGCGAACCGAGCATTAGCCGCATTGCGGTGGAACCGGAAGCTATTTCGCCGCGCATCGAGAGCGAGCAGACGGAAGACAAATCCGGAGCGGAAGGAACGGTTTATTACGATATCCGGTTCCATGCCGTAGCTCCCGTTGATGGAAAGCTGATTCAGCTTATCATTAACTTGGAAGCGCAGAACGACTTCAATCCGGGTTATCCCTTGTTAAAGCGGGCCGTCTACTATTGCGGCCGCATGATTTCCAGTCAGTATGGTGCGGTTTTCGTGAAATCCCATTACGAAAAAATCCAGAAGGTCTATTCCATCTGGATCTGTACGATGCCAACGAGAAAATGGGAGTACAATATTTCCAGTTACCAACTGACAGAAAAACATCTAATCGGCTATACGCAGGCCGAACGGAGCCATTACGATTTAATCAATATCGTCCTGGTCTGTTTGGGAAGCAAGAACCATAAACAGCTGAAAGGCATCTTGCGGTTGTTGAATATGCTACTCTTGGATAACATCGGTTCGCAAGAAATGCAAAAACTATTAACGACGGAATTTAACGTAACGATAACACCGCATTTAGAGAAGGGAGTGGCAGAAATGTGTAACTTGAGCGAAGGCATTGAACGGCGTGGAGAATTACGTGGTCGTAAATTAGGTGAAGAAGTAGGTGAAAAACGTGGAGAACTACGCGGCAGGAAAATCGGCGATAAAGCGGGGAGAAAGGCTTTAGGCACTTTGCTCCAGAAACTGATACAGGAAGGCAGGAAAGAAGATGTTGACCGCGTATTGCGGGACGATGAATACCAGGAACAATTGTTGCGTGAATATCATTTGAAATAAGAGGTAACCATTTATGACGGCGCTGTCTTTATTGGATAACGCCGTTTTGCTTTCCTCGGATTCAGATGCGGCTGCGCCGTGACAAACGCATGATTGTATTACAACCGAGCGCCACTCGTCATAAATTCCGGCTGTGCACAGGATTCGCGACGGGACGCCCTCCGGAACATCCTCCGGGACGTCCACTACGGTATCGCATACAGGCGATGGGGAAAAAGGCGGATAAAGATTATAAAAAATACAAGGCCCCGGACGGGGCAATTTCACGAGCCGAGGGTCACTCGAGGCGATGTCGTTATTATGAGTCTGTTGCCGTGCAGCGGCATCTGAGTCCGAGGCGGTCTGTAACCGGCGGGCCGTTAGGTCCCAACATTAACGGTTCCTTAAAAATTTTGGATTTAATTCAAAAACGATTAGAAAACGATTAAGTTTTTCAGAACCATCCTTTTTCTGGTGTATTATGGAGCTATCTAGTTCTTCATGTTATAATAAAGAAAGGAATGGTGAATCTGTTGAAAGAAAAATTGACTGCCAACGAAATCCGCTATCGTACGTATTTCCCGGAGCTGACGGAAAAGAACTTCAATCCCATGAATGACGTCCTTTTTAAATTTATCTTTGGCCGGCCGGAACGCAAACTCATTACCATTGATTTTCTCAATGCCATCGCTGCCGAAGACCTGGGCCATCCGATTACGGACATCGTCTTTACGCCGACGGAAAACATCCCGGACAGTCACGATGAAAAATTGACCCGTCTCGACGTGGCCTGCACCTTGGACACGGGTGAGCAAGTCGATATCGAAGTTCAGATTGTCAATCAGAAAAACATGCAACGCCGAACCATGTGCTATTGGGCGCGATTGTATTTGTTGTCGTTGCCGCCCGGTGGTGCCTATCAGGACTTGAAGCCCTGCATCACCATTAATCTGCTGCGTTTCAACCTGTTGCCGCAAGAAGAAGCCCATTCCATGTGGAGCATTTATAACGCCGAAACGGGTGACCGTCTCAATAAGGATTTGGTATTCCATTTCCTGGAAATTCCGAAATATACCAAATCGCCGAAGAAGCGAATCAGTGACATGACGAAAATGGAACGCTGGTTAGCCTATTTCGCTAACCAACTCAGTTATGACGAAAAGGGGGAACTGATCATGAGCGATGAAGCTATCCATAAAGCCGTAGATGCCGCCCGGACCTTCCTGCAAAACGATGCCGAACGCCTGGCCTACATCAACCGCGAACTCGCCATCCTCGACTATAACTCAGACCATCGCGATGCCTTTGAAGAAGGAGAAGCCAAGGGACGTGCTAAGGGACGCGAAGAAGGTCAAGCAATCGCTGATGAACGCTGGGGTACCTTAATGCAACGATTGTTGGGAGAACAGCGTTACGACGATGCGAACAAAGCGGCTGCTGATGCTGGTTTTCGTGAAAGACTTTTCAAGGAATACGGCATTTAGCCGATAGGAAAGGGACTGTTGCGTGAAAGCATAGGCTTATCATGCACAGTCCCTTTTCGGACTCAGATGCGGAGTTCCGCCGCGACAGCTTCAGGATCATATTACGACCGAGTGCCACTCGTCATGCATTCCGGCTGTGTCCAGGATTCATGGCGGGACGCCCTTTGGCCGTCCCCTACGGTATCGCATACAGGCGATGAAAATGAGCGCAGGCCGCAGGTAGCAGGTCGAAAAAATACACGGCCATCGGCCGTATCTGTAGGGGCTCGCACGTGGCGAGCCCGCTGGAAAAATTCGACCACAGCCTGTTATGGCAGAATGGTTAGCTTTTACGAACCACGAGCCAGGGCTCTTTCCTCGGACTCAAATGCGGCGTTCCGCCGCGATAGTCTCAGGATTATATTACGACCATGTGTTATCTGTCATGAATTTTGGTTATTCACATAAGTCACGGCGGGCCGCCTTGGACAGGTCGGCCCCTACATATCGCATACAGGCGATGAGTGGGAAGGCCGTTTACCGAATATAACCACACGGCTAACGGCCTTGTGCGTAGGGGACGCCCAAAGGGCGTCCCGCCGTGACATGTGGTGATAATCGTGTCAATACGGATGAGAAATCATATTGCCCCGACTTGTTTTTTTTTACGAGTCAGAGGTCACTCGAGGCGACCGGCGACCGGCGGGCCGTCAGTCCCCCAAATTCGATAAACGATGAACGACCTACGATGAACGGGGCCGCTAGGCCCTAAAAAGCCCTTCACATAGGCGGCCTATATATGGTATTATATACTGTAAACCCTAAATTATGATTTTGTGAAAAACGGAGAGATTACATGGATTTTCAGAGCAATCGATTTTATCATATTATTTCTTATGGCTGTCAGGCGAATATGTCTGACAGCGAGCATTATGCCGGGCAGTTGGAGGAGCTGGGCTACCGTAATACGGAGGATTTGGATACAGCCGATGTCATCCTCATCAATACGTGTTGTGTCCGTGAGACGGCGGAAGACAAGACGTTGGGGAAAATCGGCGAACTCAAGCATTTGAAGACGCAGAACCCCGATTTGATCATTGCTGTCACAGGCTGCATGGCCCAGGAATGGCAGGATAAGCTCTTCAAGCGGGCGCCTCATATCGACTTGGTCATTGGGACGCACAATATCCACAAGCTCATCGAGCTCATCAAAGAACGGCGCAGCAAGGCCGACCATTATATGGCCGCCGATATGAGCCTGCCGGCTTTCCACGATATGCCGGTCAAGCGTTTCCAGAAGTTCTTTGCCTGGATTCCCATCATGAACGGCTGCAACAAGTTCTGCACGTACTGCATCGTGCCTTATGTCCGGGGCCGCGAAGTGAGCCGTCCTATCGATGCCATTGTGGAAGAAATCAAGAAGGTCGCCGCTGAAGGCTACAAGGAAATCACCTTGCTCGGGCAGAACGTCAATTCGTATGGTCTGGACCTCAAAGACGGCACGGATTTCTCCAAGCTCGTCGCCGCTGTCGATGATATCGACGGCATCGAACGGGTGCGCTACATGACCAGCCATCCCAAGGACATGACCTTTGCCATGATCGACGCCATTGCCGACAGCCAGAAGGTCGTCAACCACATGCATCTGCCTATCCAGTGCGGTTCCAATGAGCTCTTGAAGAAGATGAACCGCGGTTACACGGTGGAACATTACTTGGAACTCGTCGATTATGCCCGCAAGCGCATGCCCGACCTGGTCCTGACGACGGACATCATCGTCGGCTTTCCTGGCGAAACGGAAGCCATGTTCGAAGATACGCTGAACCTGCTCAAACGCGTCCAGTACGATATGGCTTATACGTTCATTTATTCGCCGCGGACGGGGACACCGGCAGCGAAGATGGAAGACCAGATTCCGCAGGAAGAAAAGAGCCGTCGCCTTCAGCGCCTGATGGAAGTACAGAACGTCTATAGTTTAGCCAAGAATAAAGAAATGGAAGACCATGTCTATGATGTCATCGTCGAAGGACCGACTAAGAATGATGCCAATCACTGGTTTGGCCGGACGACGGGCAACAAGATGATCATTTGGGAAAATGACGGCTCCGTCGCTATCGGCGATACCGTGCCGGTCCAGGTCGACAAGGGCCAGACATGGGTCCTCAAAGGTCACTTAGTGCACTAAAGGAAGGTGAGACTTTGGCAGGAAAAAAATTAACGCCTATGATGCAGCAGTACATGGAAGTCAAAGAGCAGTGCCAGGATAAAATCCTCTTTTTCCGCCTCGGCGACTTCTATGAAATGTTTTTTGACGATGCCCTGACGGCGTCGCGCGAATTGGACCTGACCTTGACCGGCCGGGCTGGCGGCAATAAGGAAAAAGTCCCTATGTGTGGCGTGCCTTTTCATTCGGCTGATACCTATATTGAACGGCTGGTCCACAAAGGCTATAAGGTCGCTATCTGCGAACAGATGGAGGACCCGAAGCTGGCGAAAGGCTTGGTCAAGCGCAAAATCATCAAGGTCATTACGCCAGGGACGATTACCCTGGAAAATGCCGTAGCGTCGAAGCAGAACAATTACATCGGCTGCCTGAATGAAAAAGAAGGCATCCTTTCCATCGCCCTTATGGACGTCACGACCGGCGAATGTCTGTGGGCCGACTGCGCTGCGTCGGTCATGGAAGACTCCTTGTTCGATATCCTTGCCGTCTACGAACCGAGTGAACTTATTTACGCCCATATGGGGAAGGATATGGACGCTGTCCGGGAATACTTGCGAAGCCATTTGGCGCAATGTACGGTCACGGAATTTCCTGCTGATGACAACGTCGATTATAGCGAACAGGCCCGGTCCTATTTCCCGCCCGAAGATTTTGCCGCTGCCACAGCGGCTGGCGACTGCATCGGCATGCTCCTGGCCTATGTCAGCGACGTCATGCAGTCCGATATTTCTCACATCAATTCCCTGGAACACATCGACAATGACCGGCGCCTGGTCGTCGATGCGGCCAGCCTGCGCCATCTGGAAATCACGCAGAACGTCCGCGACGGCGGCCGCCGGGGGACGCTCCTCGATGTCTTGGACAAGACCCAGACGGCTATGGGCGGGCGGCTCCTGCGCAAGTGGTTGGAAGCGCCGCTCATCCGCATTGCCGATATTACGCGCCGCCAGGATGCCGTCGAAGACTTCGTCCTCCACGAAATCATGCGCCAAGATACAGCTGACGTGTTGAACCGTATTTACGACTTTGAACGCATCTTGACCCGTATCGAAACGGGAACGGTGAGCCCGAAAGACTTGGTGGCCCTGCGGGAATCGCTGGCCGTCATTCCGCAGCTCAAAAACGTCTTAGCCGGGGCCAGTGCCGACCTCCTGCACACCTTGAATGACCGCTTGCAGACTCACGACGACGTGTATGACCTGCTCTGCCGGGGTATCAAGGACGAACCGGGACTGGTCATCCGCAACGGCGGCGTCATCCGCGACGGTTTTTCGCCGGAACTCGATGAAATCCGTTCCATTGCGGCCAACAGCCATGCTTTTTTGCAGGAACTGGAAGAGAAGGAAAAGGAAAAGACCGGCATTAAGATGAAAATCGGCTATACCAAAGTCTTTGGCTATTACTTCGAGATTTCCCATGCCAATACCAAACCCATTCCCGATTATTATGTACGCAAGCAGACCCTGGTCAATGCCGAACGCTATATCACGCCGGAATTGAAGGAGTTTGAAGTCAAAGTCCTGACCAGCCAGGAACGGATGCTGGCTTTGGAATACAAGCTCTTCGGCGACATCCGCCGCCAGATCCAGGGACATATCCCGGCCATGCAGGCAACGGCCCGGGCTATTGCCCGCATCGACTGCCTGTACAGCCTGGCCTGCGCGGCTTATGACAACCGCTACGTCCGTCCCAGCCTCAACACGAAGGCGACGATTTCCATCAAGGACGGCCGTCATCCCATTATTGAAAAGTATTTGAAAGATGAATTGTTCGTCCCGAATGACGTCACTTTGAACCATGAAGATCATGAAATCCTGGTCATTACCGGACCGAATATGGCCGGTAAGTCGACGTATATGCGCCAGGTCGCCGTGTTGGTCCTCATGGCTCAAGTTGGCTCCTTCATTCCGGCCAAGGAAGGGTCGATTTGCCCGGTAGACCGCATCTTTACCCGCATCGGTGCCAGCGATGATATCCTCACCGGTCAGAGTACGTTCATGATGGAAATGAAGGAAGTGTCGTACATCCTGAAACACGCGACTAGCCGCAGCCTGCTCATCCTCGACGAAATCGGCCGCGGGACGAGCACCTTCGACGGCATGTCCATCGCCAGGGCCGTCATCGAGTACTGCCTGAAGCATATCCATGCCTTGACGTTGTTTGCGACGCATTATCACGAACTCATCGCCATGGCCGACGATTCGCCGAAAATCAAGAATTATACGGTCGCTGTCAAGGAACGGGGCAAGAACATCAAGTTCCTGCGGCGCATCATTCCCGGCGGCGCCGACCGCAGCTACGGCCTGCACGTGGCGCGCCTGGCCGGCTTGCCGGAAAGCCTGCTCAAGCGGGCCGACGTCATCTTGGAAGATTTGGAAAAGAACGGCGGCGCTCCCGTTCCGGCCAAGGCGCCTGTGAACCCTGCGCCGTCACCGATGGGGGACAGCCTCTTTTCCAGTCCCGTCATTGATAAGCTGCTTAGTGTCGATGTCAGCAGTATGACGCCGATTGAAGCGATTTCTTTCTTATATAATCTGCAAAAAGATGCCAAAGAAGGAAGTGGGATCCAGTGAGTTCAATCATTCATGTCTTAGATGAAGCGACGCGCAATAAGATCGCTGCCGGCGAAGTCGTCGAACGGCCGGCGTCGTGCATCAAGGAATTGGTAGAGAATGCCATTGATGCCGGTGCTCATGCCATTGAAGTGGAAATCGCCGATGGCGGCCAGTCCTATATGCGGGTCACCGACGACGGCTGCGGTATGAGCCCGGAAGATGCCCATAAGTGCATCATCCGTCATGGCACGAGCAAAATCAGTTCTGTCGAAGATATCTTTGCCATTACATCTCTGGGCTTCCGCGGCGAAGCCGTGCCCAGTATTGCTGCCGTATCGCACATGCAGATTACGACGCGCCAGGCTGACGACGATTTTGCCACGCACCTCATCCTCGATGGGGGCGAAATTACAGCAGAAGACCAGGCCGGTGCCCCGGTCGGGACGACGATGGAAGTGAGCGACCTCTTTTACAATACGCCAGCGCGGCGCAAGTTCCTCAAGAGCGAACGGACAGAAAGTTCGAAAATCTCTGAAATGGTGACCAAACTGGCTCTGGCCAATCCGGCTATTGCCTTTACCTTTACCAATAATGGCCGGACGACGATGAAGACCGGCGGTACAGGGGACCTGCGGGAAACGATTGCCAATATCTACGGGGCCAACGTCGCCCGCGATGTCTTTGCCATCTCTGCCGACCAGGATGGCATCAGCCTGGAAGGCTATGTAGGCAAGCCGTCAGTTTTAAAGAGCAACCGCAACTGGCAGACATGTATCGTCAATCACCGCATCGTCCATAATCCTTTGATGTTCAAGGCCATCGACAATGCTTATCACGCCATGCTGCCGAAATCGGGCTATCCCTTTGCCATGCTCCATCTCCATGTCGACCCGGCGACGATCGACGTCAACGTCCATCCGGCGAAGACGGAAATTAAATTCTCTGATGAACAAGCTGTTTATCGGGCCATTTACCACAGTATCGTCACGGCCTTGGTGTCCCAGGAAAAGCCCGAAGCTATCGCCAAGACCATCGGTGCCGATGTAGGGGCCGTCCCAAAGGGCGGCCCGCAGGAAAAAGCAACCTCCGTAGGGGTCGTCCCAAAGGGCGGCCCGCAAGGGGAGAAAGCAACCTCTCAGTCCGCTACGCGGACAGCTCCCCTATCAGGGGAGCCTCTTGTGTGGGGCGCCCGCCCGCAAGAGGGTGGCAAAACAACCATCGTAGGGGCCGTCCCAAAGGGCGGCCCGCAAGGGGAGAAAGCAACCTCCGTAGGGGCCGTCCCAGAGGGCGGCCCGCAGCGGACAGCTCCAGCCGGGCTCTCCGTTTGGGCAGCCGGCCTAAACCCTCCTGCGGATGGTCCTGACCGGGCCCAAAAGGGCCTATCAGGGGAGCCCCTTGCGGATGGTCCTGACCGGGCCCAAAAGGGCCTATTAGGGGAGTCTCCTGCGTGGGGTGCCCGCCAAGAACGTGGGGGAGCCGATCAACCCAGTCTCTTTTCCCAGGCTTTGGCCCAGCATGGCCAAGGCGGCCCGTCAGAGGCGACATCTGTCGTTTCCGAGGCAGGGGCGCCGAAAATCGTCTTTGACGGCGATGACGACGTCTTCATTCCTTTGGGAGAAGTGGCGGACTGCTTCATCATTGCCAAGAAGGGCCAGGATTTATACATCGTCGATCAGCATGCCGCTCACGAACGGATCCGCTATGATACCTTTTGTAAGCGTGTCGAACGGATGCCGAGCCAGCAGCTGCTGACGCCGGAGTTCGTCGATGTTGACAGCGACGATATGACGCTTCTGCTGGAACGGCAGGACGTCTTCAACGACCTGGGTTATACCTATTCTGAAGCCGGGCCGACGACGCTGCGCGTGGAAGAAGTGCCCTGCGATTTGCAGACCAGCGATATTGCTGATTCCCTGAAAGATATCTGCCTGCTCTTGCACGATCAGAAAGAACCGGATAAAGCCATGGTCCGTCATCGCTCCCTGGCCTATCTGTCCTGCCACGGTGCTGTCAAAGCCGGCGACAGCCTTAATATCCGCCAGATGAAACAACTTTTGGATGATTTGTTCCATACGGAAAAACCCTATGTCTGCCCTCATGGCCGTCCGACGATCATCCGCTTTACACCGAAAGAATTAGCCCATTTATTTAAACGGACATGACTCATATGATTTACGTCGTGCCTTCATTGAAGGCCAAAGAAAAATTACAATGTGAAGGGAAGGCCTGGGCCGAAAGCCAGGGCTTCACCTATGTGCCGCGGGGAAAGCGGACTATACAGGACTTGATGGATGAATACGGCGAGGACTTCCTCGTCTATTCGTCGCGGGGACCCCAAATCGACCGTCCGGAAGGCAGCCATTTTTTCAGCCTCAACATGGCCGAACTACGCATCCAGAATTTGCGGAAAGGACAGCGCGACCATCTCTTGGGAGCGCTGATGGGGAGGGGGTCTTCCAAGCTGCCTATCACCGTCCTCGACTGTACTTGTGGCTTCGGTGCCGATGCGGCTGTCGCTTCTTTTGGCTTGCCTGCTGGGTCACGCGTCGATGCTATGGAGGTGTCACCCCTATTGGAAGCGGTCACATCGTGGGGCTTTTCCCATTTTGTCCACAAGAAAGACGACGTCACGGCGGCACTGCGACGGATTTCTCTGCGCCGTGGCGATTATCGCGATTACCTATTATCCGACGAAGGGCCCGTGTACGACGTCCTCTATTTCGACCCTATGTTCCAGCGGCCTGTCGAGGCGAGCTGCCAGTTCCAGCCCGTCCGGGCCATTATGGAACACTGCGGTCTGACGCGGGACCTGATTGAACGGGCGCTGCAGAAAGCCCGGCGCCGGGTCGTCATCAAGGAGCGGGATTTTCGCCAACTCTGCCGCGATTTCCCGGAGGTTACCTTATATGGCGGCAAATACAGCCGCATTGGCTATGCCGTATTGGAGTGTGATTCATGGAAAAAGTAATGGTCATCATCGGTCCGACGGCTGTCGGCAAGACGGCGCTCAGTTTTGCCCTGGCCGAACATTACGGAACCGACCTCATTTCTGGCGACGCCTACCAGATTTACCGCCATATGGATATCGGTACGGCGAAACCGACGGCGGACGAATTAGCCCGCTATCACCATTATCTCATCGATATTGCCGAGCCTGACGAGCCCTATTCGGCAGCCCGTTTTTGTGAGATGGCCGGTAAGGCCATTGCCGAAGTCAACGGGAAGGGCAAAGTCCCCATCGTCGTCGGCGGCACAGGGCTCTATGTCCAATCCCTCCTGGAAGGCTACGATTTCCAGACGGCCCGCATGACTGAGGCTGATAAGGAAGCGGCTCAGGCACGCATTGCCTCCCTCGATGAAGGGGCGCTGAAAGACTATATTGTCCGGGAAACGGATTGGCAGCCGCCAGATTGGCACGAGCTGCTTTCCAATACGCATCGACTGACCCGCCTGGTCAGTGCTATCGAACAGGGCGAAGGGAAGACCTTCGTCCGCGCCGGCAAGGCTCACGGCTTGGTCTATGACGCCTATGTCATCGGTCTGCGCCTGCCGCGGGACGTCTTATATGCCCGCATCGAAGAACGCGTCGACGCTATGATAGCTGCCGGCTGGGTCGATGAAGTGCGGCACTTGTTGGACCGGGGCATCCCGACGGACTGTCAGGCCATGAAGGCCATCGGCTATCAGGAGCTGGCTCTGTATATTCAGGGCCAGCTGCCTCTCGATGACGCTGTGGCCCGCATCAAGACCCGGACGCGGCGTTTTGCCAAGCGTCAGCTCACGTGGTTCAAACGCATGCCCTATATCCACTGGTACGATAAGGACCAGTATGATGGGGAAGACGCCCTGGCCCGGGCCGTCATCCGTGATATAGACGCTCACTGGAGAGCGTAGGGGCGCCCACGTGGGGCGCCCGCGCGAATCCTGTGCACATCCTGATGAATGAAAGCGAAGAGCAGAAAGCCTCCCCTAATAGGGGAGGTGCCTCGAAGTGGCGGAAGGGTTGTTTTTTCAGAATTCTGCAAACGGTATGAGAGAAAAGCAACCCCTCAGTCAGCAAAGCTGACAGCTCCCCTATTAGGAGAGCCTTTCATTATAAACTAAGCAAATACAGAAAGGAATCATGACATTGTCTCTGGATTTAGAAGTTTTACGAAAAGAAGCGCTGGCTGAATGTGCCGCGCAGTTTGAACGCATCGATACGATTTGTCTCCATAATACGGCGAAAGTCTTGGCTGCTTATAAGGAAGCCCAGATTTCGTCGTATCAGTTTGCCGGTACGTCGGGCTATGGCTACAGCGACATGGGCCGGGAAAAGCTCGACGAAGTCTTTGCCCGCGTCTTTAAAGCGGAAAAGGCTATTGTCCGTCCTCATTTCGTATCGGGGACCCATGCGCTGGCGACGGTCCTGCTGGCCCTGCTGCAGACAGGCGACCTCATGATGAGCCTTGTCGGCGCACCGTATGATACGATGCAGGGCGTTATCGGCTACGCCCATGAAACGCCCCATTCTCTGAAGGAAAAAGGCGTCCGCTATGAAGAAGTCCCCTTGAAGGACAACGCCTATGATTTGGCCAGTATTGAAGCCGCCGTGGCTGAAAAGCAGCCAAAACTGGTCCTCATTCAGCGTTCTCGCGGTTACAGCACGCGGGCCTCTTTGACGATTGATGATATCCGTTCGATTATTTCTGTCGTCAAGAAGGTCAGTCCGAAGACGATTTGTTTTGTCGATAACTGCTACGGTGAATTTGCTGCCGAAGAAGAACCGATTGAAGCCGGTGCCGACATCATCGCCGGGTCGCTCATCAAGAATCCCGGTGGCGGCATCGCCCCGACAGGCGGTTATATTGCCGGTAAAGAAGAACTGGTCCATGCAGCCGCCGACTACCTGACGGCTCCTGGGCTGGGCGACGAACTCGGCTCCTATGCGGCTGGGTACCGCCTCTTTTTCCAGGGCTTCTTCATGGCACCGCACGTCACGGCACAGGCCATCAAAGGCGCTGTCTTCGCGGCAGCTGTCTTTGAAAAGATGGGCTTCAAGGTCTCACCGGCCGTCCAGGACCCGCGAGTCGACCTGATTCAGACCATTTATCTGGAAAATGAACAGAATATGTGCCTCTTCTGCCAGGGCATCCAGTCCTTCTCGCCTGTCGATGCCCATGTCACGCCGATTCCTGACGATATGCCGGGCTATGCCGATAAGATCATCATGGCTGCTGGTGATTTCGTCCAAGGGTCATCTATCGAATTGTCGGCCGATGGCCCAATCCGCGACCCCTATATGATTTATCTCCAAGGGGGCATTGTCTTTGAACACAATGTCCTGGCCATCCTCAGCGCAGCGCAGTACATTGCTGAACATCGGGAAGGAGCCGCTCATGATTAAGGAAGTCCTCGTCGTCGAAGGCCGGTCTGATGTCGCCCGCATCCGGGCCAGCCATATCGACGTCGATATGATTACGACAGACGGCTTCAATTTGAAGCCCCATACGCTGGAACAGATACGCTGTGCCTATGAAAAGCGGGGCATCATCATCCTGACCGACCCCGACCGGGCAGGGGAGCAGATCCGCAAATTCCTGACCGACCGCTTCCCGAAGGCCAAGCACGCCTTCATTCCCCGGAAAGATGCCATTGCCAACAACGACTTGGGTGTCGAACAGGCTTCGCCAGAAGCCATCCGCCTGGCTTTGTCCAAAGTCCGCTGTGCCACGTATGAACCGCAGGAAACCTTTACGATGCAGGACATCGCCGCTGCCGGCCTCAACGGGACGCCTGATGCCGCCGACCGCCGGGCCGAAGTGGGCGCTATCCTGGGTATCGGTTATGGCAATGCCAAACAGTTTTTGAAACGCTTGAATCATTACGGCGTCACCCGTGACGAATGGGATGATGCTCTCCGTCAGATCCGCGAGGTGAAATAGATGAAAGAAGTCGATTTGTCCAATCCCGACGTCGTCCGCTACGTCGTCAAACGCTTTGGCCTGCGTATGAATAAGAAGCTGGGCCAAAATTTCCTCATCCGCCACGCCGTCGTCGACGATATTGCCGACGCAGCCGGCATCGGTGAAGGCGACCCGGTCCTGGAAATCGGGCCGGGTATCGGCACGCTGACCCAGGCCCTGGCTGAAACGGGGGCCGCTGTGACGGCTGTCGAACTGGACGATCATCTGCTGCCCGTCCTCGACAAGACGCTGGAACACTATGATAACGTGCGCGTCGTCCACGGCGATATCCTGCGCATCGATATCGAAGAAGTCATGAATCACCAGCCCTTCACGGTCTGTGCCAATCTGCCCTACTATATTACGACGCCGATTATCATGAAGCTCCTGGAACAGAAGCTGCCTATCAAGCGCATCGTCGTCATGGTCCAGAAGGAAGTGGCCGAACGCATGGTGGCCGAACCAGGCCATAAAATTTACGGCGCTTTGTCCGTCTCGGTTCAGTATTATACGAAGCCCCAGATGCTTTTTGAAATCTCGCCGAAATGCTTCATGCCGGCGCCGGAAGTCACGTCGGCCGTCGTCGCCATGGATGTCCGCCAAGAGCCGCCGGTGAATCTGACCGATGAAAAGCGCTTCTTCCAGGTCGTCAAGGCCGCTTTCCAGCAGCGCCGCAAGACCTTTGCCAATGCCTTGAAGAACACGGGCATGAGCAAGGAACAGATTGTCCAGGTACTGGAAAAATCCGGTATCGACGGCAAGCGCCGGGGCGAAACCCTGTCCCTGCAGGAATTTGCCGACGTCGCCAACGCCTGGGACGCGCTGCAGTAAGCATGAAAAAGCCTCTGACGTCATACATGAAGCTTTTTTTCCACGTTTGCCGTTTGCCGTGGGGCGTTTGTCGTAATGGAGCAAGCCGCAGGTCAGCGTAGGGGCGCCCATACCGGGCGCCCGCGCGAATTCTGTGAACAGCCTGTGCTGTATTTGTGCATATTTTCGGCAAACGAATCACGCCAAACGAACCACAAAAGGAGCTGTCGCTTTGCGACAGCTCCTTTTTTCACATCAATCCTTAAAATAAGGTTTGAATACGGAACGGTTCGGTTCTTTATGCTGTTTATTTTCACGGCGCTGGTTGTTGCGGGAATTATTGCGGTTGTTGTCCCGACTCTTGGGAGCGAAATGGCGGCGCCGTTCACCGCGGTGTTCACTGTTGCCTTCACCGTCGTCTTTGCGGTTGCGGCGGTCTCCCCGGCGGTCGTTACGGTTGTAGCGGCGGTTATTGCGGTCGCCGCGGTTGTTGCGGCTGCGGTGGACGCGGAGCGGGGCTTCTTCGGTGATCTTGACTGGCGTCGTGTCCGGTTCTTTCGTCAAGAGCTTGATGGCAGCGGCTACGAGGGCGGCCGAGTCGTAGTTGGACAGGAGTTCTTCGGCATTTTCTTTGTACGTCCCGAAATTGCCTTCTTCTGTCGTCGTGATCAGGCTGCGGATGGCTGCCTGCTGGGCGCCTTCCAAGGCTTCCGAGAAGGTCGGTGCCTTGCGGCGGGTGATGCGGCGCTTGATGAGCCGTTCGATGGTCCGCAAGTGTTCCATTTCGCGGGGAATGACGAAGGTCGTCGCTTCGCCGCTCTGGCCGGCACGGCCGGTACGGCCGACGCGGTGGACGTAGCTTTCCGGGTCCTGAGGCAGGTCGTAGTTGAAGACGTGGGTGACGCCGCTGATGTCGAGGCCGCGGGCGGCAACGTCTGTAGCGACGAGGATGTCGATGGTCTTTTCACGGAACTGACGGATGACCGTGTCGCGCTTCGCCTGGGTCAGATCGCCGTGGATGCCTTCGGCGGAATATCCGCGCTTCTTGAGGGCTTCCGATACTTCGTCGACGCGGCGCTTGGTGCGGACGAAGATGATGGCCAGGTCCGGCTCCTGCAGGTCCAGGAGACGGCAGAGGATGTCGAATTTCTGGCGGTCCGGCACTTCGATGTAAGACTGTTCGATGAGGTCCATCGTGACTTCTTTGGCCTTCATGCGGATGATGAGCGGGTCGTGCAGGAACGTTTCGGCCAGCTGTTGAATCGGTTTGGGCATGGTAGCCGAGAAGAGCAGGGTCTGGCGCGTGTTCGGCGTAGCGGCCATGATGATGTTGATGTCATCGATGAAGCCCATGTCCAGCATTTCGTCGGCTTCGTCGAGGACGATAGTCGTAATGTGGCTGAGGTCGATGGTGCCGCGTTTCATATGGTCGATGAGGCGGCCCGGCGTAGCGACGATGATCTGCGGGCATTTGCGCAGGCGGCGCAGCTGGCGTTCCATATCTTGGCCACCGTAGATCGGCAGGGCCTGGATGTTGGTGAACTGGGCCAGGTGGTTCAGTTCTTCAGCAACCTGCATGGCCAGTTCACGCGTCGGCGACAGGACGACGGTCTGGATATCCTTGGACGGTTCGGCTTTCAGGATTTTTTCCAGGACCGGGATGCCATAGGCAGCGGTCTTACCCGTACCGGTCTGGGCCTGACCAATCATGTCGCTGCCGCTCATGGCGACAGGAATCGATTCAGCCTGGATTGGCGTCGGTTCTTCAAAGCCCATTTCGTTGAGAGCGCGGATAATGACTTCGCTAATATTCAAATTTTGGAATTGTTCTAACATGTACTTCCTCCTTGTTGTGTAACTTATTTATTATAGCATTAATCAAGGGAAAAAGATAGGGGCGGGAGTATAGGAGAAGACTTGCATAAAGATAAACGTTAAACCTGGTTTTACTGGTTTTTCTTAAATAAAGTACCACGTTTAAGCTAAAAATATTCGGAAAAGTTCTGGAAAAAGCCTTGCAAATTACAAAAGGGTATGATAACATACAAAGCGTCAACAGACAAACAATCCAAAATAAAAATGCGTTGAAGAGAACTAGTAAGTTCCGGAATGTTTCCAGAGAGCTGCCGGGTGGTGTGAGGCAGCAGCGGCACGGAACAGAACTCATCTCTAAGCAGCTCGCTGAAACAAAAGGAGTAGGTGGAGCCGGGGCCTGGCCGTTAACAGACAGGAGGGTATCGACAGTTGTCCGTACCTGTAGAGAGCCTATCTTCGGATAGGAATTAGAGTGGTAACGCGTAAGTATAATCTTTCGTCTCTTTGAGACGGAAGATTTTTTTATTTTGATTGTGTAATGATTTATTTTAAATTTATTTCATAATCATAGGAGAGATGCAGTATGAAAAACGTAGAACATTACAAAAAAGGTTACTTTATGCCCCCCGTTGTCGATATGTCCTGGACACAGAAAGAATATCCCGATAAAGCGCCGATTTGGTGCAGCGTCGATTTGCGCGATGGTAACCAGGCCCTCATCATTCCTATGAGCCTTGAAGAAAAGATTGAATTCTATAAAGTCTTAGTCGGTATGGGGTTCAAGGAAATCGAAGTCGGCTTCCCGGCTGCTTCGGAAACGGAATTTGAATTCCTGCGCTACTTAGTTGATCACGATATGATTCCTGATGATGTCACGGTCCAAGTCCTGACCCAGGCTCGCGAACACATCATCCGCAAGACCTTCGACGCCCTGAAGGGCGTCAAGAACGCTATCGTCCATGTTTACAATTCCACGTCCTTTGCCCAGCGCCAGCAGGTCTTCCGCAAATCGAAGGAAGAAATCAAGCAGATTGCCGTTGACGGTGCGAAATTATTACAGCGCCTGACGGACGAAGCCGGTGCCAACTTCCGCTTTGAATATTCGCCGGAAAGCTTCACCGGTACGGAACCGGAATATGCTTTGGAAGTTTGCAACGCCGTCCTCGATGTTTGGAAACCGACGGCTGACCGCAAGGCCATCATCAACCTGCCGTCGACGGTACAGATGTCCATGCCTCACGTCTTCGCTTCGCAGATTGCCTATATGTCGCAGAACTTGAAATACCGGGACAACGTCATCTTATCGGTTCATCCCCACAATGACCGCGGCACAGGCGTTGCCGATGCTGAAATGGCTATGCTCGCCGGCGCCGACCGCGTTGAAGGGACTCTGTTCGGCAATGGTGAACGGACAGGTAATGCCGATATCGTCACCATCGGCATGAACATGTATGCCTTAGGCGTCGATCCGGGCCTGGATTTCTCCAACATGCCGAAACTGGTGGAAACATACGAACGAGTGACCCGCATGCATGTCCATCCGCGTCAGCCTTATGCCGGCCAGCTGGTCTTCGCCGCTTTCTCCGGTTCCCATCAGGACGCCATCGCCAAGGGCATGCATTTCCGCCAGGAAAACAACGAACAGTACTGGACCTGCCCGTATCTGTACATCGACCCGCATGATGTGGGCCGCACGTACGATGCCGACGTCATCCGCATCAACAGCCAGTCCGGCAAGGGCGGCGTAGGCTTCATTATGGAACAGAACTACGGCATCGACATGCCGAAGAAGATGCGCGAAGACTTCAGTTACTTCGTCAAGGAGGTTTCGGACCACAAGCATCAGGAACTGAAACCGGCCGAAATCTACGACGTCTTCCAGAAGAATTACCTCAATGCCGAAACGCCGCTGAAAGTCGAAGACTTCTCGCTCAAGAAGAAAGGCGACAAATGGGTCGGCAAAGTCCTGGTCCGCGCCAACGACCAAGAAGTCGTCCTCGAAGGGGCTGGCAATGGCCAGCTGAACGCCGTCAGCAACGCTGTCTGCAAAGCCTATGGCATTGAATTCAGCAATCTCGTCTACAGCGAACACGATTTGGACCGCGATTCTGATTCCCGCGGCATTGCTTACTTCGGCCTGACTGATAAAGCCGGCCATACGACCTGGGGCGCTGGCGTCGATACGGACACCATCACGGCTTCTATCTTCGCTTTCATGACGGCCATTAACCGCATGGACGGCATGGCCCAGCGCGTCAAGTTCCGGGCCCTCAAGTCCACGCCGGATACGATTACGGCCTTCAAAGCCACGTCGGGTCAGCATTAAAGTTTAATGCTTGAGGTTTGATGTTTGACGTAAAATCACTTACATCAAACATCAAACCTACCACATCAAACTTGAATATGATAGCGATTCACTATATTATAACTTTCAGAGTTAATTAGCATAAGGAGTGTATATACATATGGGTATGACGATGACGCAGAAGATTCTGGCAAAACATGCCGGCGTCGACTCGGTGAAACCGGGTGATTTAATTACTTGTAATCTCGATATGGTCCTGGCCAACGATATTACGGCTCCTCCGGCCATTGCACAGTTTGATAAGATCGGCAAGCCTGTTTTCGATAAGACCAAGATTTCCCTGGTTCCCGACCACTTCACGCCGAACAAGGATATCAAGTCGGCCGGCTTGGCTAAGATTGTCCGCGATTTTGCCAAGAAGCACGGCATTACGCATTACTTTGAAGTCGGCCGCGTCGGCATCGAACACGTCCTCTTGCCGGAACAGGGCATCGTCGCTCCGGGCATGCTGACCATCGGCGCTGATTCCCATACCTGTACGTATGGCGCTCTCGGCGGTTTCTCCACCGGCGTCGGCTCGACGGACTTAGGCGTCGCCATGGCTACAGGTAAGGCCTGGTTCAAGGTCCCCGATGCCATCAACGTCCACCTGACGGGCACGAAACCGGACGACATTACCGGGAAAGACGTCATGCTGACCCTTATTGGCATGATCGGTGTCGACGGCGCCCTCTACCAGTCCCTGGAATTTACTGGCGAAGGCGTTGCCGCCCTGGATATGACCGACCGCTTCACCATTGCCAACATGGCTATCGAAGCCGGTGCCAAGAACGGCATTTTCCCCGTCGATGAACAGACCATCGCTTATGAAAAGGGCCGCGTCCCCAATGGCTACGACATCGTCACGGCCGACGAAGATGCTCATTACAGCCGGACTGTGGAAATCAACTTGTCCGAATTGAAACCCGTCGTCGCTTTCCCGCATCTGCCGGAAAATACTAAGGTCATCGGTACCTTCGGCGACATCAAGATCGACCAGGTCGTCATCGGCTCCTGCACCAACGGCCGGCTGGAAGACTTGAAGATCGCAGCCGACATCTTCAAAGGCCACAAGGTCCATCCCGACGTCCGCTGCATCGTCATTCCCGGCAGCCAGCACGTCTACATGGAAGCCATGAAGGCCGGTTATATTGAAACCTTCATCACCGCCGGCTGTGCCGTTTCGACGCCGACCTGCGGCCCCTGCCTGGGCGGCTACATGGGCATCATGACGGCTGGTGAAAAATGTGTCTCCACGACGAACCGCAACTTCCGCGGCCGCATGGGTCACGTCGACAGCGAAGTTTACCTGGCTGGCCCGCAGGTGGCCGCAGCCAGTGCGATTCTCGGCAAGATTGCTGCACCGAAGGAGGTCCGTTAATCATGACATTAGAAGGAAAAGTATGGCGCTACGGCGATAATATCGATACAGACGTAATCATCCCGGCTCGTTATTTGAACAGCTTCGACCCGAAGGAATTGGCCACGCACTGCATGGTCGATATTGACGAAACTTTTGCCGGCAATGTCAAAGAAGGGGACATCATGGTCGGCGGCCACAACTTCGGCTGCGGCTCGTCCCGTGAACACGCGCCGATTGCCATCAAGGCTTCGGGCGTCCCCGTCGTCATTGCGGCCAGCTTCGCCCGCATCTTTTACCGCAACGCCATCAACGTCGGCCTGCCGGCCCTGGAAATCGGCGACGACGTCGAAAAAATCAAGGCCGGTGACATCCTTTCCATCGACCTCAGTACGGGGAAGATCATCGACAAGACGACGGGCGATACTTTCCAGGCCCCGCCGCTGCCGGGTTTCATCCAGGATATCGCCCAGGCTGGCGGCTTGATCAATTACGTAAAGGAGTCTAAGTAACATGGCTAAACATATCGTCGTCATCCCCGGCGACGGAATCGGGGAAGAAATCACGGCAGGTGCCGTCAAAGTTTTACAGAAAATCGATGAAGTCTGCCACATCGGCCTGACTTTTGAAAAGAAACCGGCTGGCGGTACGGCCTATGACCTCTGCGGTTCGCCGTTGCCGGAAGATACGATTGAAGCGGCTAAGAAGGCCGATGCCATCCTCTTCGGCGCCGTCGGCGGCGACAAGTGGGATAACGTCGACCCGAAACTGCGGCCCGAACAGGCTGTCTTAGGCCTTCGCAAGGCCTTGGGACTCTACGTCAACCTGCGTCCAGTCAAGGTGCCGGAAGTCCTGGCTGAATATTCGCCGCTCAAACCGGACATCGTCACTGGTACGGACGTCCTCATCGTCCGCGAACTCGTCGGCGGCATCTACTTCGGCGACCGCTGCGAATCGGAAATCCACAACGGCGTCGAACGCGCTTGGGACCTGGAAAACTACAGCGTCCCGGAAGTACAGCGCATCAGCACGTTTGCCATGAAAGCGGCTCAGAAGCGCCGTCATAAGGTCACGTCCGTCGACAAGGCCAACGTCCTGGCTACGTCCCGCCTGTGGCGCCGCACGGTCATCGACGTCGCCAAGGACTATCCCGATATCGACTTGAATCATTTCTACGTCGATAACTGCGCCATGCAGCTGGCCCTCAATCCGAAACAGTTCGACGTCATCGTCACGAGCAATCTCTTCGGCGATATCCTCAGCGATGAAGCGGCCGTCCTCGGCGGTTCCATTGGCATGATGCCGTCGGCTTCCATCGGCGAAATGACCAGCCTCTACGAACCGATCCACGGTTCGGCACCGGACATCGCCGGCCAGGGCATTGCCAATCCCTGCGCGACCATCCTCTCGGCAGCCATGCTCCTGCGCTACTCCTTAGATGAAGACGCAGCGGCCGACAAGATCGAAAAAGCCGTCGATGCGGCCTTAGCCGACGGCTGGCGCACACCGGACCTCTACAAAGAAGGCTTCAAGAAAGCCGACACCCAGCAGATGACCGACGTCATCATCAGCAAAATTCAATAAATCGTTTGGCTGCAAACTGCTAACTTAATACTCAAAAAGGAGCTGTCACGATGCGACAGCTCCTTTTTTGCACCTATATTATAGTATTAAAGAGAGTCACACCTTGAAAGGTAGCGGCGAATAGTGTATGATGGAAAATAGTTTAAGTACATTTTCAGATTTCGTGTACAGCGAGAGGCAGGATGGAGATAGATGTTAGAATTTCCGATTAAACGCACGATCATTATTGATGATTCCAAAAAGAAGAAGCGAGGCCGCAAGAAAAAAGGCGACGGTGAGAAGACCGTCATCCACGGCACAGTCAATCTGCCCAAGAAGGAACCGCTGAAGAAGCTGGACCCGCTCCCGAAGAACGCCAAGAACCTGGTCATCGTCGAATCGCCGGCCAAGGCCAAGACGATTGAACGCTTTTTAGGCAGCGGCTATAAGGTCATGGCCAGCCGCGGTCACCTGCGCGATTTGCCGCGCAATCAGTTCGGTGTCAATATCGAAGACGGTTTTGTACCGACGTATACCAATATGTGGGATAAGCGCAAGCTCATCGAAGACTTGCAGAACGAATACATCCGCTCGAAAAAAGTCTATCTGGCAACGGACCCGGACCGCGAAGGGGAAGCCATTTCCTGGCATTTGGCCCATTTGCTGGAAATCGATCCGCACGATAAGTGCCGCATCATGTTCCACGAAATTACTAAGAAAGCCATCCTCGAGGCCATCAAGGACCCGGAACCAATCGATTTGAAGAAAGTCGACGCCCAGCAGGCCCGCCGCGTCCTGGATCGCATCGTCGGCTATAAGTTGAGCCCTCTCCTGTGGAAGAAAGTCTGCAAGGGCCTCAGCGCCGGCCGCGTCCAGTCCGTCGCCGTCCGCCTCATCTGTGAACGGGAAGAAGCCATCAAGGCCTTCGTACCGGAAGAATATTGGACCGTCAGCGGGACCTATACGACGGAAGACGGCCTGACGTTGCCGACGGAACTGACCAAGATCGACGGCAAGAAGGCGGAAATCCCGACACAGGAGGCAGCCGAAACCATTGCTCACGACCTGACCTGGGAAAGCCGCGGCGAAACGCACGACCCCGATATGATTGTAAAAGTCGAAAAGCGCAAGCGCAAACGCCAGCCCCAGCCACCGTTCACGACGTCGACGATGCAGCAGGAATGTGTCAGCAAGCTCAATTTCGGTGCCAAGAAGACCATGATGCTGGCTCAGCAGCTCTATGAAGGCCTCGATATGGGCGACCAGGGCCATGTCGGCCTCATCACCTACATGCGTACAGACTCGGTCCGCATCAACGACGACATGGTCCAGGCTGCGCGGGAATTCATTACGTCGAACTATGGCGAAGAATATATCCCGGAAAAGCCCCGCGTCTACAAGACCAAGCAGACCAGTCAGGATGCGCATGAAGCTATCCGTCCGACGTCGCTGGAACTGACGCCGTACAAGGTGTCGGAATTCTTGTCCCGCGACCAGTTGCGCTTGTATACCCTCATTTGGAACCGTTTCCTGGCCAGCCAGATGGAATCGGTCGAAACGGAACACATGGCCATCATCATCAACAGCGGCCGCTATGAACTGCGGGCTGCGGGGTACAAGATCCTGTTCAAGGGCTTTACGGAACTCTATGAAGACGCCAAGAAAGATAAGACTCTGGCTGAACTGCCGCACATTTCGGCGAATACCGTTGTCCACAATCAGGCGGTCACGCCGCAGCAGCATTTCACCCAGCCGCCGGCCCGCTATACCGAAGCCAGCCTGATCAAGACGCTGGAAGAAAAGGGCATTGGCCGGCCGAGTACGTATGCGCCGATCATGGATACCATCCAGAACCGCAATTACGTAGAAAAGAAGGACAAACAGTTCGTCCCGACAGAACTGGGCGTCATCATCGTCGATTTACTGAAAAAATATTTCGCCCAGATCATCAACGTCGGCTTTACGGCCCACATGGAAGAAGAACTGGACGCCATCGAGCAGGGCCAGGATACGTACCGTCACGTCCTGCAGGAATTTTACGATATTTTTAAGCCGGAAATGGACGAAGCCGAAGAAAAGATGGAAAAGGTCACGATTTCCGGCCAGGATTCAGGGCAGGTTTGCGAACTCTGCGGCGCGCCTATGGTCTATAAATTCGGCCGGTTCGGCAAGTTCCTGGCCTGCTCCAATTTCCCGGAATGTCGCAATACCAAGGCCATCGTCGAAGACCTGGGCATTACCTGTCCCAAGTGCGGCAAGGGGACGCTCATCAAGCGCAAATCCAAGCGGGGCCGCGTCTTCTACGGCTGCAGCCAGTATCCGGAATGTGACTTTGTCCTCTGGAACCAGCCTGTCGACAAGAAATGTCCTGTTTGCGGCAGTATCATGATTGTCAAACATTATAAAAAAGGGCCTGATAAGATTTTCTGCAGCAATGCAGAATGTGAAAACCATAAAAAAGGTGAGGTAGTGAATGAAGAATAGTGTCTTAATCATCGGTGCCGGTCTGGCCGGTTCGGAAGCTGCCTGGCAGCTCGTCCGCCGCGGCGTTCCAGTAGAACTCGTCGAAATGCGGCCGGTCAAATCGTCGCCGGCACACCATACGGAATATTTTGCTGAACTCGTCTGCAGCAACTCCCTGCGGGCAGCCAATATCGAAAACGCCGTCGGCCTCTTGAAGGAAGAAATGCGTCGTCTGGGCTCGCTCATCATGGACGCAGCCGATACGCACCGCGTCCCGGCTGGCGGCGCTCTGGCCGTCGACCGCGTCCCTTTCAGCCAGTATGTGACGGAAAAACTCAAGAATCATCCTTTGGTCACTATCCGTCATGAAGAAGTGACGGAACTGCCGGATGACCAGATCTGCATCGTCGCCAGCGGCCCTCTGACCAGTGACGCCCTGGCCGATACCATCCGCCGCCTGACGGGGGAAGACTATTTCCATTTCCACGATGCCGCAGCGCCTATCGTCGCCGTCGACTCCCTGGACATGACCAAGGTCTACCGCGCGGCCCGTTACGGCAAGGGCGGGGCAGACTATCTGAACTGCCCTTTTACGAAAGAAGAATATGAAGCCTTCTGGCAGGCCCTGACGACGGCTGAATGTGCTGAGCTCCACGAATTTGAGAAGGACGACAGTGTCTTTGAAGGCTGTATGCCTATCGAAGTCATGGCCGGCCGCGGCATCGACACCATGCGTTATGGCCCGATGAAGCCCGTCGGCCTGGAACTGCCCGGCACGGGCGAATTGCCTTATGCCGTCGTCCAGCTCCGCCAGGATAATGGCAGTGCCACACTGTACAATATCGTCGGCTTCCAGACACATCTCAAGTTCCCTGAACAGAAACGGGTCTTTTCCATGATCCCCGGCCTGGAACACGCCGAATTCGTCCGCTACGGCGTCATGCACCGCAATTCCTACATCAATTCGCCGGAGCTACTTTTGCCGACGCTGCAGCTGCGCAAGCAGCCGAACCTCCTCTTTGCCGGCCAGCTGACCGGCGTCGAAGGCTATCTGGAATCGGCAGCCATGGGCCTTTTGGCCGGTGTCAATGCAGCCCGTCTCCTGCAAGGGGAAGACGGCCTGACCTTTTCCAGGCGCACGGCCATGGGCGGCCTGAGCCAATATATCTCCAGCGGCCCGAACGACCATTTCCAGCCGATGAATATTAACTTCGGCCTCATGGAACCGCTGGGCATCAAGAAGCGCATGAAGAAGAAAGAAAAGAACGCCCTGCTGGCTCAGCGGGCGCTCGATGAAATCGAACAAATGAAGGGGGATTACCCATGTCTGAATTAATGTCTACTGAATTCCACGCTACTACTATATGCGCCGTCCAGCGCGACGGCAAGACGGCCATTGCCGGTGACGGCCAGGTCACGATGGGCAACGCCGTCATCATGAAGGGGACGGCCCAGAAAGTCCGCCGCCTTTACCACGGCAAGATCATCAGCGGCTTTGCTGGTTCCGTCGCCGATGCGTTCACCTTATTCGACCATTTCGAAGCGAAATTGAATGAACACAACGGCAACCTCGTCCGCAGTGCCGTTGAACTGGCCAAGGACTGGCGGTCCGACAAGATCCTCCATAAACTGGAAGCCCTGCTCCTGGTTGCAGACAGCCAGCGCATCCTGCTCATTTCCGGCAACGGCGAAGTCATCGAACCGGACGACGGCGTCCTGGCCATCGGTTCCGGCGGCAACTACGCCCTGGCTTCGGCACGGGCCCTCATGCAGAACACGGACCTGTCGGCCCGGGACATCGCTGAAAAGTCCCTGCACATCGCAGCCGACATCTGCGTCTACACCAACCATAATGTCATTGTCGAAGAAATCTAAGAAAGAGGTATTTCCATGGAAAAAACAGAATTGACGCCAAAACAGATCGTGGCGGAACTGAATAAATACATCGTCGGCCAGAGCGAAGCCAAGAAATCCGTTTCCATCGCCCTGCGCAACCGCTGGCGCCGCAAACGCCTGAGTGAAGACATGCAGGATGAAATCATCCCTAAGAACATCCTGCTCATCGGCCCGACCGGTGTCGGCAAGACAGAAATCGCCCGCCGCCTGGCCAAGCTCGTCGGCGCACCGTTCATCAAAGTCGAAGCGACGAAATATACGGAAGTCGGCTATGTCGGTCGCGACGTCGAACAGATGATCCGCGACCTCGTGGCCAACGCCATCCGCATGGTCCAGGAACAGGAAAGCCAGCGCTATGAAGAAAAGGCGGAAGAAGAAGCCAACAAGCGCATCCTTCAGGTCTTCTGGCCCAAGAAATCCATTAAGGAAAAGGTCAAGAACCCGATGGACGTCTTCTTCAGCAGCGACGATGATGACGACGATACGCCGGAAGAACCGAAGCAGCTCGAAGAACCGAAGTCCGACCGCCGCCAGAAGATGTTTGAAGATATTTGCGCCCATAAGATGGACGACCGGGAAATCGAAGTCGAAGTGGCTGAACAGAACCAGGGTTTCCAGGGCATCCTGACGGGCAATTCGACGGAAGAACTAACCAATAACTTCCAGGAAATGCTGGGCAGCATCATGCCGAAAAAGAAGAAGAAAAAGAAGATGACCGTCGCCAAGGCCCGGGAAATCTTCAAGGAAGAAGAATTGGAAAAATGCCTGGACATGGACATCATCGTCGATAAAGCCATCGAAGCGACAGAAGAATCGGGCATCGTCTTCATCGACGAATTTGATAAGATCGCTGAAAAAGGCCACGCCAACGGGCCGGACGTCTCCCGAGAAGGCGTACAGCGCGACATCCTGCCCATCGTCGAAGGGGCCACGGTCAATACGAAATACGGCCCGGTCAAGACGGACCACATCCTCTTCATCGCTGCCGGTGCCTTCCACGTTTCCAAGCCGAGCGACCTCATTCCGGAACTGCAGGGCCGCTTCCCGATCCGCGTCGAACTCCAGTCCCTGACGGTCGACGATTTCCGCCGCATCCTGACTGAACCGAACCAGTCCCTGGTCAAACAGTACAAGGCCCTCTTGGAAACAGACGGCGTCACCCTGGAATTTACCGATGACGGCATCGACGCTATTGCCGAATACGCATACCGCGTCAATTTAGAAACGGAAAACATCGGCGCCCGCCGGCTGCACACGATTTTGGAAAAAATCCTCGAAGACGTAGCTTATGAAGCACCGGACATCGACGAAAAACACATCGTCGTCAACAAGGGATTCGTTTCGGGCAAACTGAACGACGTCGTCCAAAACGTCGACTTGAGCCATTATATTTTATAAAACGGGGGTACTATGAACCGACCTTATGCAAAATTAACGATTACGAAAAAAGGGGAACGGGCCGCCCGCAGTGGCCACCCCTGGGTATATGGGGAAGAAGTGATCCATGTCGAAGGCACGTATCAGACCGGGGACATCGTCGACGTTTACAGCGATAAGGACCGCTACCTCGGGACGGGCTTTGCCAATGATATTTCCAAAATCCGCGTGCGCATCGTGTCGCGCAATGCCAACGACCGCTTCGATGAAGCCTTCTGGCAGCGCCGGGTCAAATACGCCCTGGATTACCGCAAGACCGTCATGGGCGATAAGGACTTTGCCTGCTGCCGCCTCATCTTCGGCGATGCCGACGATATGCCGGGGTTGACAGTAGACCGCTATAACGACGTCCTCGTCGCTCAGACTTTATGCTACGGCATGGACCAGGTGAAACCGGTCATCTTCAAGGCCCTCGTCGATGAACTGGCCGCTATGGGCGTCACCATCCGCGGCATTTACGAACGGAATGACGTCAAGGTCCGTAAACTGGACGGCATGGAAGAGTATAAAGGCTGGTATGAAGCGGACTTCCTGCCTCAGCCGGGCAGCGTCTTGACGACAATCGACGAAAACGGCATCCTCTATGATGTAGACGTCGAAAATGGCCAGAAGACGGGTTTCTTCCTGGACCAGAAATACAACCGCCTGGCTGTTGCCAAAATCGCCGCCGGCAAACACGTCCTGGACTGCTTCACTCATACCGGGGCCTTTGCCCTCAATGCGGCCAAGGGCGGGGCAGCCAGCGTCACGGCTGTCGATATTTCCCAGGAAGCCGTTGACATGACTAACGAGAACATCCGCCGCAACGGCTTGGAAGCCATCGTCACGGCCAAGCAGGCCAACGTCTTCGACCTCTTGACCGACCTGGCCGACCACAAGTGCCACGACTATGACTTCATCATCCTCGACCCGCCGGCCTTCACCAAGTCGGGCCATACCGTCCGCAATGCCATCCGGGGCTATAAAGAAATCAACTTGAAAGCGATGAAACTCCTGCCCCGCGGCGGTTACCTGGCGACCTGCTCGTGCTCGCACTTCATGCGCGACGACCTGTTCCGCCAGATGCTCCACGATGCCGCCAAAGACGCCGGCGTCCGCCTCCGCCAAATCGAAGGACGCCAGCAGTCGCCGGACCATCCCATCCTCTGGAACGTCCCGGAAACGAATTACCTGAAATTCTATTTGTTCCAAGTCGTGTGATGTTAGTGGCTCGTGATTCGTGGTTCGTGGTTCGTAGGGGCCGTCCCAAAGGACGGCCCGCCTAATATATGTCAGATACCAAGCCCTATTTTTTGTTTGACCAATAGGAGGAAAGCATGGTAAAATAAAAAGGTACTTGCGAGTGTGGCGGAATGGCAGACGCACCAGACTTAGGATCTGGCGCCTCACGGCGTGAGGGTTCAAGTCCCTCCACTCGCACCAATGGGACAACCATCACATTGAATGATGGTTGTCCTTTTTTATTGACCCCATAATATCTGGTGCGTTTGCCCCCTTTTTGACCCCGCGACGGGGCAAAGTTTAATGGTTCGGCCGTAAAAATAATGACGTTTGCCGTCGATGGTCAGAGAGACTTTGTAGCGGCCATCAGGTCTTTTTTTCATAAAAATCGCCCCCTTTTTAAAAATGAAAATAAACTCATAAGGTGTTTTTGCATTTACAAATACACTCAGAAGGTGTATAATATAATTAAAGAAAGGAGGTTACAAAATGAAGAGGTCGGAGCTGTTAAAGATCCTTAAAAAGAATGGGTGCAAGTTGATTGGGCATGGTGGAAATCATGACCTGTATTACAGCCCGATAACGGGAAAGCAATTCCCCGTCTGGCGGCACAATAAGGACATACCGTCAGGAACTATTAAAGCTATTTTCAGACAGGCTGGTATTCAGTAAGGCAAGGGGAGAAATCCCCTTGACCTGATTCATATAAAAAGGAGGACGTCATGAGCAAATATATTTTCCCAGCTACATTCCAATGGGATGAAAAAGACAAAGTATATTACGTAAATTTTCCGGATGTAGACGGCTGCTTTACCGATGGCGCAACCTTGACCGAAGCGATGGAAAACGCAGACGATGTGTTGAATTTAATGGTTTGGAGTATGGAACAGCAAAAGCAGGCTATACCCGGACCGACACCGCGGGATAAAGTAAAAGTACCGGAAAATGGATTCGTTAATTTAGTGGTTGCTGATACCGAAGCGTATCAAGATGTCATTGACCGGGAAAATAATCCTATCAAGTACGCGCGCAAGAAAGCCGGATTAAATGTAAAAGGATTGGCTGAACTCTTAGGGGCGCCTTATCGTACGGTCCAGGAATGGAATGCCGGAAATCGGATGCCGCCCAAATGGGTACAGCGTTTGATTATCGAAAAAATCGAAGCAAATATGTAGTAATTACCCGCTGTTGAGCAATATAGACAGAGTGTTTAAGGCGATTGCTTTAAATTTAAAAATATCTACATCAAACATCAAACTTTCAACTTCATACTCAAAAAGGAGCTGCCGCGATGCGACAGCTCCTTTTGCATTATGCTCGTGTAAAAAATCACAATATTCCTAATTGCTATTGGCAAGGCCTGGCTAAATATGATATACTACGCGTGACACAGAAGGCAGGTTCTTTTTCAGCGCCGGATTGGTACCGGGAACGGGCGGATACTGGCGCGGACCGGCCGTGTTTTTGTGTCTGTTTGCTTGTTTGCGACTTGCATCTTGCGAGAGAGCGAGAACGGAGGAAAATCATGGGAAAACAGAATGCAGCTGGCACCATGCCGGCACAGCGCACTTTTTTGTCGATCCGGCAGTTGACAGTTGCCGGTTTTTTGTCGGCCATTACGATTTTTTTAGGCCTTACGGGCTATGGCTTCATTCCGCTGGTCATCATGAATGCGACGATCCTTCATATTCCGACGATTATCGGCAGCCTGACGGCAGGCCGCAAGGTCGGCATGATTGTCGGCTTCATGTTCGGCATTTTTTCTTTTATCCGGTCTTTACAGGCGCCAAGTGCCTTGCTCTTGTTCGCCGTTCAGTATAACGTCGTTGCCGATGCCTTCATCTGTATCATACCGCGCATCCTCATCGGCGTCATTGCTTTTGAAATCTATCGTCATCTGAAAATCCGCGAAGTATGGCGTATTGCCATTACGGCAGTCTTGACGACGGTCTGCCATACGATTCTCTTCCTCGGGTCCTTTACGGCCATCGTCGGCGTCCCCTATGCTGAAGCGCAGGGTATTCCCTTCATGAATGTCATCAACATCATGCTGGGCATCACGGCCGTCAATGGTATCCCGGAAGCCATCGTATCGGGCCTCATCATCACTCCTATCGTCATGGCCTTGCACCGCGCCGGCTTGAAAGTCGCGTAAGGGACGGGGCGCGTGGCTGTTTCGGTTGTCATGCACATGTGGGGGTAGCTGCTAACCACTTAAAAGGGTCTGTCGCACGTGCGACAGGCCCTTTTTTCCATTCCCTGAAATTAGTTAATGCGAAAAGGGGCGCAATGTGATAAAATATGGAATTGATGACTGTTCAACTAAGACAGAATATGCGAAAGGAATAGAAAGGATTTGTTATGGCTTCGATTTTTTCTCCATTAACTAAAAATATAGGGATTGATTTAGGGACGTCTACAACCCAGGTCTATGTGGAGGGCCGGGGCATCGTCCTGTCTGAACCATCGGTCATGGCGACGGACGAACGGAACAGCAAGATCATTGCTGTCGGCCGGGCCGCCGAAGACTTGTTATCCCGGTCACCGGAAACGGTGAAGCTCCATCGGCCGCTGGTCCACGGCGTCATCGCCGATTACAGTGTTACCCGGACCATGCTGGGGTATATCCTCAGCAAGTGCGTCCGCAGTGTCCAGCGCCTGCGCATTATGATCGGCGTGCCGTCGGCAGCGTCGAATGTCGAGAAGCGGGCCGTCATGGAAGCGGTCTACCAGGCCGGCGCGAAAGAAGCCTTTTTGATCGAAACGGCAGCGGCGGCTGCCCTCGGCGTCAACCTGCCCGTCTATGACCCGGTCGGCAACATGGTCATCGACATCGGTGGCGGTACGACTAATGTGGCCATGCTGTCCCTGGGGGGCATCGTCGTTTCCAAGTCGCTCCACTTGGGCAGCCTTGATTTCAATGCGGCCATCAAAGATTATCTGCGCTATCAGTACGATATCGTCACGGACGATACGACTATCGAGGAAATGAAAGTGACCAATGGTTCGGCGATCCTGCCTTTAGAGGACCGGGGCTATTACTTCATGGGCCGCGGCCTCGACGACGGTCTCCAGCGGGAAATGGCCATCAAATCGAGTGAGCTCTACCACGTCATCGGCAAGCCCCTTATCAAGATCCTCGACCTGGTCAAGGATGTCCTGCGGGAAACGCCGCCAGAACTGGCAGCGGACATCATGGAACACGGCATCGTCCTCACCGGCGGCGGCGCCAAGCTCAAGGGCATGGACCAGCTCTTTACGCAGGAACTGGGCGTGCCGGTCATGGTGGCCCCGGAACCGGAACTGGCCGTTGCCAAAGGCACGGGCATTGCCGTCGCGGATCGTGATAAGTTATCGGCCCTCGTCGAAGGGGCTCAGCGTATATATAGGAGGAGATTTTAAAATTGTTTTCGTTCGGTAAAAGAAGCGTCGTCTTCGTACTCATCTTATTCATCGTCATTGCGCTTGTCGGCTGGGCCTGGCGCCAGCGCGATTCCCTGCCGTTCATCACCAAGCCGCTGATGACGATCATGTCGCCTTTTGAATACGGTGCCAGCCGCGTCATGGACTCCCTGACGTCGAGCATCCACATTGTCGACATCAGCCTGAAAAACCGCATTGAATGGGAATCGCTGGAAAAAGAAAATGCCGACCTCAAGAGCCGGACTGTCGACTACGATGAAGTCGTAGCCGAAAACGACCGCCTGCGGGCGCTCCTCAATTTCAAATCGTCCCACAACCAGTACCAGCTTCTGGCTGGGTCCGTCATTTCCCGTGACTATGGCACGTGGACCAATACGATGATCATCGACGTCGGCAGCGGTGAAGGCGTCGAAAAGGATATGCCTGTCATCACGCCGAGCGGCGTCGTCGGCTTCATCAGCGATGTCTATCCTCATTCGGCTCGGGTCCAGCTCCTGACCGACCCGCGGACGAGCATCGGCGCCATCGTCCAGCGTCCGGAATCGCGGGTATCCTCTGTCGTCCGCGGTAACGGTAACGTACCGACGGAACCGCAGTTCGTCAACATCGCCAAGGACGCAGATATCCTGGAAGGGGATACACTGGTCACGTCGGGCTTCGGCTCTATCTACCCGAAGGGCCTGCCCATCGGTACCATCGTGTCGATCCATCAGAATGAAAATGATTTCGTAAAATATGCCGTCATTCGTCCCAGCGTCGATTTCTCCAAACTGGAAGAAGTCTTCGTCATCTTGAAGTCGGCCGACACCGGGTCTTATGAAAAACCGGAGGTTACGCCGAAACTCGTACCGCAGACGAATCGCGACAAAGTAGAAGGGATCAAAGGAGCCGCAGCCTTATGAAGAAACTGAACTGTATCATGACGGCTTTCATCGTCTTCATTTTGCAGAGCGCTGTCCTGCCTTTTATGTTTAACGGTGTGAGCCAGCCGAACCTCATCTTCGTCTTCGTCGTCCTCATGGCCCTCCATCACGGACAGCGCATCGGCATCATCACGGCCCTGCTGGGCGGCTTTTGTCAGGACGTCATCATCGGCAATTTCTTTGGGATGCACCTCCTGGTCTACCTCATCGTAGCCCTGGTCTGTAGCTACCTGGGCCGGGATATCGACAAGGACCAGTGGGTCCTGACGCTGCTCATCGTCCTGGGCGCGACGGAAGTCGGCCTGGCCCTGACCTGCGGCTTCCTCTTCCTGGCCGGCCAGTACATCAATATTGCCGCCTACTTATTGGAATTCAGCATACCCATGCTTGTTTATCACGGGATCCTGGCCCTGCCCGTAGACCACATCGTCTGGCACTTGCGCCGTGAAGATGCTTTTTACGGGTTTCCCGGCTATCGCTGGTAAATGAAGGAGATTAATTTATGCTTGAAGCGTTACTGAAAAAGAAAAATCAAGATGGCCGCTTCCGGTATCTCTACTGGATCATCATCGTGATTTTCATCATACTCGTCAGCCGGCTGGTCTATTTACAGCTCTTTGCCGGCGAATATTACCACACTCTGGCCGAAGGGAACCGCCTGCGGGCTATTCCTATCGCAGCGATGCGCGGCATCATGTACGACCGCAATGGCCAGATCCTGGTCGGCTCGCGGCCGAGCTTCATGGTCACGTATGTACCGCCTAAAGAAGGCATGAGTGACGAAGAACTGCAGAAACTGGCAGGCATCCTCAACATGCCCGAAGATAAATTGCGGGAAAAGGTCCAGAAAGTCAAGAGTTCCTATGTGCCGACGGTACTGGCTAATGATTTGACCCAGGATATCGTCACCAAAATCGAAGAACAGCGCAATGACCTGCCTGGCGTCTCTGTCGACGTCCAGCCGATCCGCTATTATCCTTATAAGATGATGGCCGCTCAGGTTTTCGGTTATGTCGGCCAGATTGATGAAGAAGATGCCAAGCGCCTGAAAGGCGTCGAAGGCGTGTCCAACATCACCCAGATCGGCCGGGCCGGCCTGGAAGCTTATTATGACGACCTCCTGCGCGGCAAGGACGGCGGCCGTCAGGTCGAAGTCGATGCGGCCGGCAGCCCGGTCAAGGAAATGGAACGGAAGGAACCCGTCGCCGGCCATAATATGCACTTGACCATCGACCTCTACCTGCAGCAGGCTACGGAACGGGCCATGGACCGCCAGATTGCCAATGGCATCGGCACCCACGGCATCGCCGCCGTCGCCGTCGACCCCAACACGGGCGCTGTCCTGGCCATGGCCAGCCGCCCGGCATACGACCCGAACTGGTTCACCCGGGGCATTACGGAAAAGGAATGGTCCCTCATCAACGACAATCCCAACCACCCCATGGAAAACCGCGTCATTGCCGGTGAATATCCGCCAGGTTCGACGTTCAAGCTGATCACCGGGTCGGCCGCTTTGGAATTGAAGAAAGTCACGCCTGATGAAATGATCTTCGACAGTGGCCGTCACTGGTTAGTCGATATGCGCAACGCCGGTGGCGAAGCCCTGGGCTGGATCAACTTCGTCGAAGCCCTGGCCAAGTCCGATAACGTATACTTCTACGAAATGGGCCGCCGCGTCGGCATCGACGAACTGGCAAAATACGCCCGCATGTTCGGCATGGGCAAGAAAACGGGCATCGCCCTGCGCGGCGAAGCACCGGGCCTGGTCGCCAGTGCGGAATATAAGAAGAAGAATTTCCACGATGAATGGTACCTCGGCGATACGTTCAACTCGGCTATCGGCCAGGGCTTCCAGCTGGTAACGCCGCTCCAGGCAGCGATGATCGTCAGCGAAGTCGCCAACGGCGGCATCCAGTACCGGCCGTTCATCGTCAGCCGTATCGACAATCTCGACGGCACGCCATATAAGATCTTCGCACCGGAACAGGTCGGCACCTTGTCCGTATCCAAATCGACGCTGGACCTGGTCCGCGAAGGGATGCGTAACGTTGCCGAAGAATCCGGTACTGCCGGTTCCTTGTTCGCAGGCTTCCCGATTCAGGTCGCCGGCAAGACAGGGACGGCGGAAAACTTCGGCGGCACGGACCATGGCTGGTTCGTCGCCTATGCGCCGTATGAACATCCGCGCATCGTCATCGCCGTCCTGACGGAACAGGGCGGGTTCGGCTCCCTGTCGTCCGGCCCGATTGTCCGTTCCATGCTGGAAGCGTACTTCCACGTCGGCGAATATGCCGAAGGCGCACCGAAGGATAAGGACAAGAACGGCAAAGATAAAAATACTAAAGCCGATAAGAACACCCACGATGGGAAGGGTGACAGTCAGCACGACAGTGATGACCGGTAAGCGCCGGTGACGGCTGCATCCCATCAGAAAGGAAAGTGATTTCATGTCCCAGCTCATCGCCATCGCCTCCGGCAAGGGCGGCGTCGGCAAGACCTTGATCACGGCGGCCCTGGCCGTCCTCTTGCAGCGCCGGGGCCATCGCGTCCTGGCGGCCGATGCCGATATGGGGTTGCGCAACCTGGACCTGCTCTTCGGTCTGGACGGCGCCATCCATTACGATGCCAGCCAGGCGGCGCGGGGCAAGTGCCTGCCCGGCCAGGCCCTGTTGACGGTCGTGCCGGGACTGGATTTCCTGCCGGCCAGCCAGAAACGGACCTGGGAGCGGGTCGATATCCCGTCATACCAGTATGTCCTGGAGTCGCTATCTGCTTCTTATGACTATACGCTCATCGATTGCCCGCCTGGCCGCGATGGCGCCTATAAGGCGGCGACGGCCCTGGCCGATGGCATCTTGTTCGTCGTCGGACCGTCGCCGTCGTCGCTGCGCGATGTGTCCAGGCTCATGCAGTATTGCGACCGGCAGAAGCGTTTTCACTACGATGTCATCCTCAATAATTTTTACGCCGACGGCCTCATCACCGCCGATACGGCCCAATCTTGCTTGCAGACCGGCCACCTCGCCGGTCTCTTGCCGCATGATGAAGGCATCGACCGGGCTGCCGGAGAAGGGCGGATTGCCAGCGTATCGGAATCGCTGCCGTTCTGTCAGGCCTTGTCGGCGACGGCAGACTGGCTGGAAACGGGGCAGGCCATCGACACGGCCGCGTTGACGGCCTTACTGCCGAAGCAGCTGGCCCGGCCTGTTTCATCGGGCCTGTCACTGCGCCGCCGTCGTCAGGAATGTCAGAATTGGCGCCACTATCGTCGATAGGAGAGAGAAATGTTTATTCAACGCGAATGGAAAAACTTAGATAAAGTCCTGCTCATCGTGAGCTTCCTCATCGTCTGCATCAGCCTGTGTATCATCGGCAGTGCGACGCATATCAACAAAGGGGCCATCAATTACGACTTCGTCGCCAAGCAGGGGGCGGCTTTCGTCGTCGACTTGATGATCATCCTCTTTTTCAGCCGCTTCGACTATGCGAAGCTGAAAAAATACGCCAAACCCCTGTACATCATCAACCTGCTCATGCTGGTCGCCGTCATGTTCGTCGGCACGTCGGCCCTGGGGGCCCAGCGCTGGATCCAGCTCGGGCCGATTACCCTGCAGCCGTCGGAATTTTCCAAGCTCATCATGATCATCTGCACGGCGTCCATCCTCAGCAACCGCGTAGGCCAGCTCAATACGTGGCGCCAGGTCCTGCCCATCGGCCTCTATGTCGGGATTCCGTTCCTGCTTGTCTTGAAACAGCCTGACTTGGGGACGAGTCTTGTCTTCCTGGCCATTACCTTTGGCATGCTCTTCGTCGGCCGCATCAAGATGTCCCTCTTGCGGAATGTCTTTTTGGCCGGCGTCGTCCTGGCGCCTGTAGGCTGGCATTTTCTCAAGGATTACCAGAAGTCCCGTATTACGGTCTTCCTCAATCCGAATGCCGACCCCTTCGGTGCCGGTTACCACATCATCCAGTCCAAAATCGCCATCGGTTCGGGCATGCTCTTTGGCAAGGGCCTCTTCCAGGGGACCCAGAGCCAGCTGAACTTCCTGCCGGAAAACCACACGGACTTCATCTTTTCCGTCATCGGTGAAGAACTGGGCTTTTTGGGCTGCGTCTTTCTCTTGTTCCTGTATTTCATCCTCGTCTATCGCGGCCTGATGATCGCCAAGGACTGCAAGGACAGCTTCGGCATGATGCTGGCGACCGGCGTCGTGTCCATGTGGGCTTTCCAGATACTGGTCAACGTCGGCATGACCTGCGGCATCATGCCGGTCACGGGGATTCCTCTGCCGTTCATGAGTTACGGTGTCAGCGCCTTGACGACCAATATGATGGGCCTGGGCCTGTTACTGAGTATTTACATGCGTCAACAGACGATGATTTTTTAACCCGCCGTGAAGGAGGAAACTAATTTGTCACATCCCGTGGAGATCGATCCGATTTTATTGAGCAAAGTCAGCAAGCCCGCCCGTTATGTCGGCGGCGAATGGAACAGCGTCGTCAAAGACCACGACGCCGTCAAGCTGACCGTTGCTTATTGTTTCCCTGACGTCTATGAAGTCGCCATGAGCCACCTGGGGCTGCGCATCCTCTATGCGCTCCTCAATGAACGGCCCGATGTGGCGGCTGAACGGGTCTATGCGCCCTGGCCGGATATGGAAGAAGTCATGCGCAGTCAGGGCTATCCGCTCTTTTCCCTGGAAACGAAGACGCCTGTCCGCGATTTCGACATGGTCGGCTTTACCCTCCAGTACGAAATGAGCTTCACCAACATCCTCAACATGCTCGACCTGGCCGGCATCCCGCTCTTTGCCAAAGACCGCGGCGACGATATGCCCCTGGTGGCAGCCGGCGGTCCCTGTGCCTATAACGCCGAACCTTTAGCCGATTATATCGACGTCTTTTTCCTGGGCGAATCGGAAGAATCGACGCAGGTCCTGGCCGATACGATCATCGCCTGGAAAGAGCAGGGGAAGCCTGGCGGAAAGAAGGGCCTGTTGAAACAGCTCTCCCAGCAGCCGGGCAACTACGTGCCGTCTTTCTATGAAGCCCACTACGATGACAACGGCGATTTCCAGGGCCTGACTGTGACCGAACCGGGGGCACCGGCAGAAATCGAGAAATGCGTTGTCTCCGATGTGGAACACGTCTTTTTCCCGACCAAGCCTATCGTCCCTAACATCGACATCGTCCACAACCGGGCCGTCCTGGAACTCTTCCGCGGCTGCAGCCGGGGCTGCCGTTTCTGTCAGGCCGGCATGCTTTACCGGCCGGTCCGGGAAAAATCGCCGGAACACCTGGCGGACCTGGCCAAACAGATTATCGCCAATTCCGGTTACAATGAAATTTCCCTCATGAGTCTCAGCTCGGCTGATTATTCGTGCCTGCCGGAACTGGTCGACCAGCTCCTGGATGAATTTAAGGGGCAGAAAGTCAGCGTCAGCCTGCCGTCACTGCGGGTCGACAGCTTTTCCGTCGACATCGCCAAGAAGGTCCAGCAGGTCCGCAAGAGCGGCCTGACCTTTGCGCCCGAAGCGGGGACCCAGCGCCTGCGCGACGTCATCAACAAGGGCGTCACCGAAGAAGATTTGCTGGCAGCCTGTGAAAATGCCTTCCAGAACGGCTGGTCCACGGTCAAGCTCTACTTCATGATGGGCTTGCCGACGGAAACCGATGAAGACCTGGCCGGCATTGCCGATTTGGCCTATAAGGTCCTCAACTTGTACCGCAAAGTGACCCACAAGAACAACGGCAAGGTCACGGTTTCCGTATCAAGCTTCGTGCCCAAGTCGCACACGGCCTTCCAGTGGTTCGGCCAGCTGCCCATCGAAGAAATCGAACGGAAACAGCAGTACATCAAGGGCCTTATCAACGACAAGCACATTTCCTATCACTACCACGACGCCAAGACGGGTCGCCTGGAAGCGACCTTCGCCCGCGGCGACCGCCGTATGGGCAAAGTCCTCTATGAAGCCTGGAAATTGGGCTGCAAGTTCGACGGCTGGACGGAAATGTTCGATTACGATATGTGGATGAAGGCCTTCGACCTGGCCGGCATCGACCCCGATTACTACGCGGCCCGGACGCGCAGCCTCGACGAAGCCCTGCCCTGGGACCACCTGAGCAACGGCGCTGCCAAGGCTTATTTGAAACGTGAATGGCAGAAAGCCACGGTGGCTGAACTGACCCACGACTGCCGCCGCCTGCCCTGTACGGGCTGCGGTGTCTGCCCGCACCTGGGCGTATCCATCATCGACAGAAAGGAAGGGGACGACCATGGAAAGACTACGTTTAGCTGTTAAGAAGGACGGGGCCCTGCAGTTCCTGTCGCACCTAGATTTTGCCCGGGCCGTGCGCTACGTCATCATCCGGGCCAAGCTGCCCATCTGTTATTCCGAAGGCTTCAATCCCCATATGAAGCTCAGTTTCGCCTCCGCCCTGGGCGTCGGCGTCTCGGCCGATGTGGAATACCTCGACATGGAACTGGCGGAAAAACTGCCTGTCCCCGACGTCATGGAACGGATGAACGCCATGTCGCCTAACGGCTTTGCCGTCCTCGACGGCAAGTACGTCGATGCCAAGGCGCCGAAGTTGATGGCCATTGCCAACTACGCCGTCTATACCCTGCGCGGCCCGCTGACGGAAGACCTCAGCCAGGACGGACTCAATCAGATCCTGGCGAAGTTCAACGACGCGCCCAGCGTCCTCTATGAAAAAGTATCCCATAAGGGCAAGCACCGCGTGCGGACCATCGACGTCAAGCAGCACGTCGTTGAAGCCGTCCACGGCAACGTCAAAGAGGGCAATGTCTATTTGACCGTTGGCATCTATCAGACCGGCGAAGGGGCCATCAAGCCGTCCCAGGTCTGGGAAATATTGGGTCATGAATTTGGCCTGCCCATCCATACGGACATGATGCTGGCCCGCCGGACGGGCATCTTCGTCCGCAAGGAAGATGGCAAGAAATATTCATTATTCGAGGGATAACATAATATGAAAGGAACACTGTACTGCGTCGGCGTCGGCCCGGGCGATCCGGAACTGCTGACCCTGAAGGCGCTGAAAATCATCCGCACCTGTCCCGTCCTGGCCGTACCCCAGAGCCGGACAGGCGTCGTCACGGCCCAGGGCATCCTCATGAAAGCCCTGGAAGGCTGTGGCATTACCATCGACGACAAGACCGTCATCGCCATGGATTTTCCCATGACCCGTGACAACCAGGTCCTGAAGGGCGCTCATGAAAAAGCGGCGCACCGCCTCATGGACGAACTCGACGAAGGCCGCGACGTCTGCCTCATCACCCTGGGCTGCCCGACGGTCTATGCGACCAGTATCTACGTCCACCGCCTGATCCGCCAGGCCGGCTATGCGACGGAAATCGTGCCCGGCGTGCCCAGCTTCTGTGCCGTCGCAGCCGAGCTCCAGCAGCCGCTGTGCGAAAAAGATGAGGCCCTCATCGTCATCCCCGGCAATCATAAGCACCGCCGGGACCTGCTGGCCCTGGACGGCAGCAAGGTCATCATGAAGCCGTCCGGGAAACTGGGCCCTATCCAGGACGAGCTGCGGGACTTGCAGCTCCTGGACAAGACGGCCATGATCGAGCGCTGCGGCCTGCCGGGAGAAACGGTTTATGAAAAAGCGGCCGACGCCAAAGATACGGGCTATTTCGCCGTCTTGCTGGTGAAATAATCCGGGCCGGAGTTATGAATTTGTCCGCACAGGAGGAATGAGAAGATGAAAACAATCATAGGCAATGTCATGCCAGAAGAAACGCGCATGGCGATCCTGGAAGATGGCCGTCTTCGCGATTTCGCCGTCGAACGTAATGACGACATGCACATCGTCAATCATATCTACAAGGGGACGATCCAGAACATCCTGCCGTCGCTGCAGGCCGCTTTCGTCAACATCGGCCGCCACAAGAATGCTTTCATCTATATGGGCGATATGTTCCCGCGGGCGGCGTCGAAAGAGGAAATCCAGCAGATGCACCTGTCCATAGGTCAGTCGGTCCTGGTCCAGGTCATCAAGGACGAACAGGGCATGAAAGGACCCAAAGTCACGACCAATGTCAGCCTGGCCGGCCGTTATGCCGTCCTCATGCCGACGGTCGATTATATCGGCGTCTCTAAAAAAATCCGCGACGAAGAAGAACGCAACCGCCTGCGCCGCATCGTGTCGGAAATCAAGCCTGCCGGCATGGGCCTCATCATCCGCACCGTCGCCAAAGGCGTGTCCCGGGAAGAACTCTTAGGCGACTTGAAGTATCTCCTGGGGACCTGGGACAGTATCTGCCAGCGCTATAAGCTGGCCCGCAAGCCGACTCTCTTATATCGCGAAGCCGACCTGGTCATGCGCATGATCCGCGACCATTTTACGGCCGACGTCAAGCAGGTCGTCGTCGACAGCCGCGAGGCTTATGAACGGATCTGCCAGGTCTTCCCGGATCCGGCCTGGCGCAGCCGCGTCCGCTTTTACGAAGGCGCCGCGCCTATTTTTGAACACTATGGCATCGAAGACAGCCTGAAAGGCCTCATGTCGCGCATCGTGCCCCTGCCGTCAGGGGGCAATCTGGTCATCGACCATACGGAAGCCCTGACGGTCATCGACGTCAACAGCAGCAAGTATACAGGCAACGGCTCGACCTTGCAGGATACGATTTTCCACGTCAACAAGGAAGCCGCCGTAGAAATCGCCCGCCAGCTGCGCCTGCGCGACATCGGCGGCATCATCATCATCGATTTCATCGACATGGCCCAGCCGACGAAACGCGACGAGATTTTGCAGATCCTAACCCGCGAGACGGCCCTGGATTGCACCAAGACCCGCGTCCTGGGCATGACGGCGCTGAATCTGGTGGAAATTACCCGCAAGAAGGCCCGCCAGAGCCTCTATCAGGTCCAGTTCAGCTCCTGCGATGTCTGCGGTGGTTCGGGCGTCCTCTATTCGCCGGAAACCGTGGCCATCCAGATTATCCGCCGCCTGCGCCACCTGGCCGGGAGCCATCATCTGCAGGGCGACGTCCTCATCGAGGCGCATCCCGATGTCCTGGCCCTGCTCAAGGATAAGAAGCGCAAAGCCGAATGGGAACGGGAACTGAAGCGGACCCTTTATTTTGAAGAATCGCACCACCCGAATCGGGAAGTCTTTTCCATCTTGTCCTATCAGCCCTGACAGCACCGTGGCTGGCAGGACAGGTGTCGTAGCAATGGCTTGTACTTCTGCCTGTCTTATACTATAATTAATACAAAGTATTACGGATAGCTATATATAGTAGACATAGGGAGAGGAGGCGGTTGTGATGCAGACGATCCGCTCGCGATTCCTGACTATCATCTGTGGCGTGTCGCTGACGCTGTCCATGGTCTTTGGCGCCCTCGCTGTCATTCTCGTCGATCACGATGAACCCATCATTGCCGCCAGGACGCTCAATGGTCAGGCAGCTCATGTCTATACGACGTTGAACCCCATTTTCATCCAGTCTGAAGATATCGTCCATTACATCGGCAACACGATCGAACACGAAGTCAAGGACCCGCAGGAACTGCGCGATAAAGCGTATCGGGACCGCTTGGAAGACAAGGTCCGGCGATCTTTTTATAATGCCGTCAGCGGTATCGATGGGGTTCAGGGTTATTATCTCCATTACAATGAAGATATATCCGGTATGCCTGATGGTTTCTGGTATAGTCGGCGTAATTCGCGGTACGACTTTACGCTCCAGCCGATTACGCCAGTCAAAGCTTATGGAGAAAAAGCCGTGAACCGGACGAAATGGTATTACTGGCCCTTGCGGACGAAACAGGCTCAGTGGATTGAACCGTATGTCAATGGAAATAACGGCGTTTACATGATTACCTATGTCATGCCTATCTTCGTCAAAGGCCAGTTCGTCGCCGTCGCCGGCGTCGACATCGATTTCAACGTGCTCTGCGACGTCGTCGGAGCCATGAAAGCCTACCAGGATGGCTATGGCTTTTTGTTCAAAGATGGGCAGACCGTCTATTTTCATCCCGATGGCAAAGGCATTGAGCCTGATTTTAATCCGGATTTTATGATTCTCCAAAACGGTGACCTGCTGCAGCGGTCGGCAACGGAACAAAAGCTGATCCATTACGAGTATAAAGGCATACCCATGGCCTTAGCCTTCACCACTTTTCGTAATGGTATGAAACTGGCCATTACAGCACCGGCCGATGAAATCTACGCCGGCCGCCGGACGATGATCTTCCTGGTCCTGGCCATTACAATCGTCGTCGGCCTGGGTTCGACCATCCTAGCTGTGAAGGCGGCCGACCGCATCGTCCGTCCTTTGCAGGATATCAGCGCAGCTGCCCGCCGCCTGGGCCGCGGGGAATACGACCAGCATCTGACCTATACCGGTCACGATGAAATCGGCAGCCTGGCCAGCCACATGAACGATACGATGGAACGGATGCGAAACTACGTTGGCGCCATGCAGAAACAGGCCTATCAAGATGAACTGACGTCTGTGAAGAACGTTGCCGCTTACGATAAGAAGGTATACGACCTGAATCAGAAAATTTCCGCCGGCCAAGCTGCCTTTGCCGTAGTCATGGTCGATTTGAACCAGCTCAAGGAAGTCAACGACCGCTTTGGTCATGAAAAAGGGAACATCGCTTTGCAGACTTTGTGTCGGGCCGTCTGCCGCCTTTACAAGCACAGTCCGGTTTACCGCATCGGCGGCGACGAATTCGTCGTCATCCTCGAAGGCGAGGACTACGATAACCGGGACGCTTTGTTCCAAAAAGTCCAGGCTTTCGAACGCATCCGCGATTTGAAAGCCGCTCAGCCGTGGACGCAGCTCGCCGCTTCTGTAGGCATGGCCGTCTACGACCAGACTTGCGATGCCACGTATCAGGCCGTCTTCAACCGGGCCGATACGAAAATGTATGAACAGAAAAAGCACTTGGCTCCACGGTCGTAAAGGCGGAAAACCGTGTCCTTTCCTGCTGGGTCTGTGTTACCATAAAAGAGAAGACTGGCAGACAAGAGGAGAGGGAATGTTATGGATGCAGATAAAGAGACAGTACGGCAGTTTTTACAGACTTACCCTAAAAAGACGCTGGACCTCGACGTATTGCAGGACGCTTTTGCTTCCTGGGATTACAGCCGTTTCCGGCCTGCTGTAGCGGCGCTCTTAGCCGATGGCAGCCTGATAGCGGTCCGTTCGGCCGGCGTCGATTTCAGCGGCTTGCCGCGGCGGCTGAAACGGGTACCGGCTAAGCTCTTTTCGTCGGTGACGACCATCCAGACTGAAGCCATTCAACTGGCCTTGTCGGAAAAACTCGATTTTTCTTTTATCTCAATGCCTTGACGGCCGAGTTGGACCGGGCCGACGAGGGGGAAGAGCCGGAAGTAAAATCCCGGGCCATCCTGGAAAAAAAGATGCGGACCCAGCCAATGCTGCGCTGTATTTTCGGCAATCAGACCATCAAAGTCCGTTGCCGCAAGGCGACGAGTGGCAATACTTTCTCAGAACGGCCTTTTTCCTGGGAAGAATCGAATAAATGGTCTGGCGGTGAAATGTGGAGCAAGAACATGGCCCTTTTCCTGGGTTGCCTGAATTATTTGTCGGAAAAGCGCTGCCACCTGCGCCGGGCTAAATACAATACGCGTGTCGTCATCGCCGACAATCCTTTTGGCAAGGCGTCGAGCGACCACGTCCTCAGTCCGGTCTTCTTCATCGCCAAGCAGCTGGGCTTCCAGATTCTCGCCTTGACGGCCCACCAGGAGGGCAGTTTCATCCGCAAGTATTTCCCTGTCGTCTACAGCTGCCGCTTCGCCGAAATGGCCAACAAGAAGGGGAAAGTCCTGGTACCGGATAAGGAAATCAAGACGGCCTTTTTTGAAGAACACCATCCCGAAAGCCTGGCCCGCCTCGACGAATACGAACAATTGGGCCTTTTCTGAGGAGGCCAGGGCGGCGAAGGGGAAAGATGTACAAAAACGATAAAATATGATACTATTTGTAGGGGCTGGAACATGGTGGTTTGCGCCGTCATGTGGAGCCCCTTTTTTCTTAATGTTTGAAGTTTGACGTTTGAGGTGATGCTTTTAAATTTTCACCTTCGTACATCAAACATCAAACTTTCAACATCAAACTTTTAAGGAGGTCTTTCCTTTGCGTATTGTTGTCGTAGGGGCTGGCAAGCTGGGGTACAGTATTGCCGAGCTGTTATCGAATGAACAATTCGACGTCGTCGTCGTCGACCATAATGAAGAACGGCTGGAAGTTGTCAAGAATAATCTCGATGTGTTGACGGTCCTGGCCAACGGGGCCAGCCCGATCACCATGAATGACCCGGACATCCGCGGTGCCGATATCCTCGTCGCCTGCACGGCCGTCGATGAAGTGAATATGGTGGCCTGCATCATGGCCAAGAAGCACGGCATCAAATATACGGCAGCCCGTATCCGGGACATGCAGTTCCTGTCGGAAGCCAAGGATTATCTCAAGCAGAATTTCGACATCGACCTCATGCTCAACCCGGAAATGATTACGGCCCGCGAAATCAACCGCATCCTCATGACGCCGGCAGCGCTCAACGTCGAAGATTTCGCCAATGGCAAGGTACGGCTCTTTGAAACCAAGGTTCGCCGCCATTCGCCGCTCATCAACATTCCCTTTAAAGACATGAACATGCCGCCGTCTATCCTGGCAGGCATGATTTTCCGCGACCACCGCATGATCATCCCTCACGGCGATGACTGCCTGTTTCCGCGGGACAATGCCTACTTCATCGGCGATCCCAAGGCCATCGAGAAATTCAGCAAGAACTTCGTTCCCAGCGATACGAAAATGGTCGAACGGGTCATCATCATCGGTGCCGGCCGGACCGGCCGCTTTCTGGCGCCCATGCTCGATAAGGAAGGCATCAAGGTCAAGATTTTCGATAAAGACCGCGAACGCTGCCGTCAGGCGGCTGAGCTCCTGGACAATGGCCTGGCTATCTACGGCGACGGTACGGATATCGACCTGTTGGAACAGGAAGGCATCGCCGATGCAGACGTCGTCATCTGCCTGACCGATGACGACCGGCTGAACCTCATGCTGGCCCTCATCGCCAAACACCTGGGCGCCAAGAAGACCATCGTCCGCGTATCGCGCATCGAATACAGCGACCTCATGGAAAAAGTCGGCGTCGACATCGTCTTGTCGACGCGCCTCTTGTCGGCCAGTGAAGTCCTGGCCTTTGCCCGCCGCGGCGGCGTCGTCTCTGTTTCCCTCCTGGAAGGGGCCAAGGCCGAAGCGGTGGAAGTCATCGTACAGGACGGGGCTCCCGTAGCCGGTAAACGCCTCATGGATGTCCGCCTGCCCAAGGAATGTCTGGTCTGCGCCTATGTCCGCGACGGCGAAGCCTATATCCCCAATGGCCAGTCTGTCCTCATGGCCGGCGACCGGATCATCCTCTTCATCCAGACCGAGTACTCCAAGAAGGTCATGAAGTACTTCAAAGGCAGGGAATAATCATGAACCGCAGTATCGTCTTTTATCTCGTCAGCCGCCTGGCCCTGATCAATGGCCTGGCCCTGGTCATTCCCATGCTGGCTGCCTGGTGGTGGGGCGAAGCGGGGCTCCGCTATTTTGCTCCGGCCCTGGCGGCTGCCTTGATGGTGGCGGCGTTCTGCCAGTACCGCGGCCGCCATCACAAGCGCCACCTGGGACCGGGCGAAGGGGCCTGGTACATGGTATCGGCCTGGGTCCTCTTGGGACTCCTGGGCATGATTCCCTATGTCATGGCCGGTATCTTTGCGTCGCCCGTCGATGCCTTCTTTGAAAGTGTGTCGGCTTTTACGACGACGGGGACGTCGTGCCTGGCTGATGGCGGGGCAGCCCTGCCGCAGTCCCTCTTGTTATGGCACAGCCTCATGGAATGGCTCGGCGGCCTCAATTTCATCCTCATGCTAGTTTCGGTCATGCCCCAGGTCAGCGGCTGTTTCGGCCTGACCCTGTCGGTTCACCAGAGCGTGGCCTTCAGTCCCATGGTCGCCCGCATGCAGGAAGCGGCCCGCCAGGCCGGACGCATCTACCTGGCCATTACGGCCTTTTCCATGCTCCTGTACTGGCTGGCCGGCCTGCCTTTGGGAATGGCCATCAACCAGGGGTTCATGACCATGTCGACCAGCGGCGGCGATGCCCTCTTCGATTTTTCCCGCTATGACAGCCTGGCCCTGGAAGCCGTCGGTGCCGTCTCCATGCTCCTGGCCAGCGGTAATTTCCTGCTCTACTGGAAGGGCTGGGAACGGCGCGATTTCAAGGGACTCTTCAAGGATGCGGAGCTGCAGGTCTTCCTGGCGGTCCTGGTGGCCGCAGGGCTCGTCGTGTCTTTCCATTTATGGCGTTTCGGCGTCTATGACGGCTGGGACAACCTGCGCTACGGCTTTTTCCAGGTCCTGTCCTTCAGCAGCACCAGCGGGTTTGCCTCGGCATCGTATCAGGACTGGCCGGAATTTGATAAATACGTCCTCTTCGCATTGGCCTTTGTCGGCGGCTGTATCGGTTCGGCTACGGGCGGCCTCCGGGTCATGCGCTTCATGGTCCTCTTTAAGATGGCGGCTCAGGAAATGCGCCGGACCCTGCATCCGCATATGGTCATTTCTCTGAAGGTCGACGGCGTCCCTGTCGACATGAAGATCATCAGCCGCGTCCTCAGTTATTTTTTCCTGTTCATGGCGACGTTTTTTGTTTCCATGCTGATTATCTCTTTATCCGGCGTCACGCCCATGCAGGCTATGGGCATGGCCGTCGGCTGCCTGTCCAGTGTCGGTTCGACGATGGACCTCTTTGGCGTAGCCGATGTCTCTGTCTTGCCGGCATGGACTAAGATTTATTGCAGTTTCCTCATGATTTTAGGACGCGTCGAAATCTTTTCCTTCCTCGTCGTCATTCAGACCGCATTCGGGTATCTGCGGCGGCGCTGGTAGGAGGTGCATCATGAATATACGGATTATTTTATTCGTCTTGGGGAAATTGGCCCAGGCCTGCGGCCTGGCTCTGATGATTCCCTTTGTTGTCGCCCTTTTTTATGGGGAAAGCAGCCTCATGGCGTTCCTGGTGGCCATCGTCATCAGTCTCTTCCTGGGGCGCCTGTTCATGGGGCAGGGCCATCGGCCGACCGACAGCCTGACTGTCCGCGAAGGCGTGGCCATTACGGCCCTGGGCTGGATCATGATTACCTTGCTGGGGATGATTCCCTATGCCGCCGGCGGCTATTTGTCCGTCCTGGACAGCATCTTTGAATGTATTTCCGGCCTGTCCGGCACGGGGGCGACGGTCATCGACGACATCGAAGGCCTGCCGGCCAGCCTGGTCCTCTGGCGGGCCCTGACCCACTGGTTCGGCGGCTTGGGCATCATCGTCATCTTCATCGCCGTCTTTCCACAGTTCGGCAAGGGCATCGTCCACATGTTCAACGCCGAAAGCACGGGTCCCCGGTCGGACCGGACCTTGCCGCGCATCAAGGAAATGGCCAAGGCCCTGTTCACGGTGTATGTCGCCTTTACGATTGTTTCGACGCTTGTCTTCATGCTCTGCGGCATGCCGTTCCTCATCGCCGCCGACCATGCCTTCGCGACCATCGCGACGGGCGGCTTTTCGCCGTATAATGACAGTGTGGCCCATTTCCACAGCCCCGTTATTGAACTGTGTCTTTCTTTCTTCATGCTCATCAGCAGTGCCAACTTCGGCATGTACGTCGCCGCCTGGCAGAAGGGCTTTAAAGTCATCCTGGACGACACGGAATTTCGCGTCTATCTGGCCATCGTCGCCGTGGCGACGGCGGCGATGAGCCTCGACCTCGTCTTAGCCCAGCAATGGGATGGCGTCGAAGCCCTGCGCCAGGCCTTTTTCCAGTCCGTGTCCATTTCGTCGTCGACGGGGTTTGTCTCCAACGACTTCGACCAGTGGCCGGTCTTCTCGAAGTTCATCCTCCTGGTCTTGATGTTCGTCGGCGGCTGCGCCGGTTCGACGACAGGCGGCCTGAAGGTCACGCGTATCATGTTGCTGGTCAAGACCCTTGCTGCCATCATCCGTCAGAAGATGCATCCCAACCTGGTCCTGCACATCCGTTCCAATGGCGAAGAATTCTCGATGGACCTCATTTACGGCGTGGCCAGATTCTTCTTCGTCTATACCATGCTCGGCGTCCTCTGGACGTTCATCCTGGTCTTTGACGGCGTGGCCATCTTCGATGCCATCGGCCTCAGCGTATCGACGATGGGCAGCTGCGGACCGGGCTTCGGCCAGTTCGGAGCGACCGCGACTTGTTCGGCCCTGCCGCCGCTCAGCAAGGTCGCCCTCTGCTTTTCCATGCTCATGGGCCGGCTGGAAGCCTTTCCGGTCCTGGCCATCCTCATGCCGTCTTTCTGGCGCCACCGCAACAGCTGGTAATTGGGGGGAATCCCTTGCATGAGGCTATCCTTTTGCCGTATAATAAAGACAATATTATCGTTACTTTATCTTTTATCAAAGGGGGAATTACCTATGAGTTTTTGGGAACAAATGGCAAAGACCATCGATGCAGGCGAAGAAAAAAAGAAGAAGGAAGAGCTCTATCAGAAGACCTTCCATGAATTAGCGGAAAAACTCAGTGAAATCCGCAACAAAGAAACGCAGGACGAAGCGGAAGATTAAGGAATCCTTAAATTTTCCGATTTTCCATTAGAGAACGATTAAATTTTGTCAGACCGTCTCCTTTCCATGCTATGCTAGCTATGGAAAGGAGATTTTTTTATGGACGTAAACAAGTTATTGCAAGACGCTCTGGCCGCCGGGGCCAGTGACATCCACATCGAACCCATGGACGACGCCGTCCGCATCCGCTGGCGCCGGGACGGTGTCCTCTGTCAGGCCGGGTGTCTCCACAAAAGCAGCCTGGAGAAACTGGTGAGCCGCATCAAAGTCCTGGCCGGCCTGGATATTGCCAACCGCCGCCTGCCCCAGGACGGGCGCATCGTCTGGAAGGATGGGAATCGCCGCCTGGACCTGCGGGTCAGTACACTGCCGACGGTACGCGGCGAAAAGGTCGTCATCCGTATCCTCGACGGCCAGCGCATCCCCCTGGACCTTTCGGCCCTGGGCATGGATGACCAGGCCCGGCGCTGCCTGGAAAGACTCATCCGCTGCCGCCAGGGGCTCATTGTCATCTGCGGCCCGACGGGCAGCGGCAAGACGACGACCCTCTACGCGGCCCTCCATGAGATCCAGGATGATTCCGTCAGTATTGCGACCTTGGAAGACCCGGTGGAAATCCTCATGGAAGGCGTTTCCCAAAGCCAGGTCCAGGCCAAAGGGGGCATGATGTTCCAGGACGGCCTGCGGGCCCTGCTGCGCCAGGACCCGGATATCCTCGTAGTCGGCGAAATCCGTGACAGCGAGACGGCGCGCATTGCCGTGCGGGCCGCTTTGACGGGACACGTCATCTTCAGCACCCTCCATGCGCCGAGTGCCGTTGAAGCTGTAATCCGCCTGACCGATATGGGCATCGCCCCGTATCTGGCAGCTGATGCCCTGGCGGGCGTCGTATCGCAGCGCCTGGTCCGGCGGAAAACCAAAGCAGGGACTTATGAAGGCCGCTTCTGTCTGTGTGAAGTCGTGCCGGCCGGCCGTCATCTCCGCACGGCCATCCGCAACCGTGCCGGCGTCGCTGCCTTGACCGAAGCGGCCCGGAACGATGGGGCTGTCCTCCTGACCGATGTCATCGCCCGGGTCCTGGCGGCCGGCTGGACCGATGAACAAGAGATACGCCGCGTCTGTGAAGGTGGTGAGGCCCGATGGACGTAACGGCCCTGATGGAAAAGGCCATCGGTCAGCAGGCGGCGGACCTTCACTTGCAGACGGGGCGGCCGCCCATGCTTCGCCTGGCCCAGGGCCTCTGTTCCTTTCCCGGTCCGCCGTTGTCCGAAGACGACGTGCGCTGCCTGCTGCACGCTGTCGGCTGGACCCGGGACGAAGTGGGGGATGGCGCCTTTTCCTGGCGCCGGTCCCTGCGCTGCCGCCTCCATGTCTGCCGGGAATACGCCGGCCTCCACGCGACGATCCGCTTCCTCTATCCCCTGGCGTCCCTGCCGCCGGATGGCGACGGTCCCCTGCTGGAGCGCCTCAGCCGGCTGACACAGGGTCTGGTCATGGTCTGCGGTCCCACGGGTAGCGGCAAGACGACGGCCTTGTGGCGCATCTTGCAGGCCATCAATGAACGGCGGCCGTGCCACATCATCACCTTGGAAGACCCTATCGAATACGTCGAAAAGGGCAAGGCCGCCTTGATTACGCAGCGCGAACTGGGAACGCATTTCCCGGACTTTGCCGAGGGCATCCGCCAGGCCCTGCGCCAGGACCCGGACGTCATCCTCATCGGTGAGATGCGCGACCGGCCGGCCATGGATGCGGCCCTGATGGCCGCTGAAACGGGGCACTTTGTCTTGTCGACGCTGCATACGCCGTCCGCGGCCCAGGCCGTGAGCCGCATTGCCGGGGCTTACAGCGGCGATGCCCGGCAGGAAGTCCGCTACCGCCTGGCCATGGTACTGCAGGCCGTATTGGCCCAGCGCCGGCTGGAAGGGCAGGGGCAGGTCGAAATCGTCCGGGAGGTCCTCGTGCGTACGCCGGCCGTAGTCCAGCTCATCCGCAGCGGCAAAGAATATCAGCTGCCGACGGTCATGCAGACCGGTGCCGCTGCCGGTATGCGGACGATGGACCAGGCCCTGCGCCGCTGCCGGGAGGGAGGGACCCTATGAGGCGCCGGGTTGCGCGATTGCCCGTGACCTTGCTGGCCTTTTTCTTTCGCCAGCTGGCAACCCTCGTCGGCAGCGGCATCCCGCTGGTCCAGGCCTGGCAGCTGCTGATGGCTGACATGCCGGGCCGCTATCGCCGTCCGCTCCATCTGGCGGCCTTGCAGATGGAGCAGGGCGTCTGTCCGTCCCAGGCCATGGACCAGTGCCGGGCCTTCCCCGAGTTGGCCTGCCGCCTCATCCGGGCCGGCGAGCAGACAGGGAACCTCGAAGGACTCTGCCGTGTCCTGGCCGATTTCTATGAAACCAAGGGGAAGGAGCGGCGCCTCCTCGTCCAGGCCCTGGCCTATCCGGCCTTCCTGCTGGTCTGCCTGATCCTGCTGACGGCAGGGGCGTGCCTTTTCATCATCCCTATCTTTACGGATATGATGGACCAGATGGCCGTCCCCCTGCCAAAAGGGACGCAGTATCTGCTGGCCGCCATGGGCGCCTTGCGCCATTACGGCATCTATGGCCTGGCCGGGCTGACCGTCGGCCTCCTCGTCCTGCGCTGGGCCTGGCAGCAGGCCAAATGGCGGCTGGAACTGGAACGGCAATTTTTCCGCCTGCCCTGGCTCCAGACCTGGGTCCTCGTCTGGGCCTGGCAGCGGTTCAGCCAGATCCTGGCCGTCCAGCTGGCCGGCGGCATCCCCTTGCTGGACAGTCTGCCCGAAGCCGCTGCCGTCGTGCCGTCGCGCCTTTTCCGGCAGTATATCCTGCAAGCCCGGCTGCTGCTGGAACGGGGCTGTGCCTTCAGCCAGGCCGTCCACGCCGGCCGTTTCGGCACGCCTTATGTCGAAACCATGCTGGCCGTCGGGGAAATGACCGGCAGGTACGATGAGGCCCTGGCATCGATTTCCCGCTATTACGGCAGCCGCCTCCAACAGCTGGCCGGCCGGCTGCAGCGCTGGCTCGGGCCGGTCGTCCTCTTGCTGACCGGGGCCTTGATGGGCTTTTTGATTCTTTGTTTCCTCTTACCCCTGCTGGATATGGCATCCAGCGTTGTGACTTGATGAAAGGAGTTTTTACTATGCAGACTCGCAATGGTTTTTCTCTGTTGGAAATGTTGATTTGTGTATCCCTGGTCCTCATTTTCGCCTCCTTTGCCGTACCGCGCTTCTCTTCGGCGACGAAGACGGCCCAGGAAGCCAAGGTACAAGCCGATATCCGGACCATCAGCAATGCTGCCGCTCTCTATGAAATCGACCATGGCGTCTTTCCGGCCAGTATCGACGACTTAGTGACCAAGGACAGCGATGGCAAGCAGTACTTGCAGTTCAAGCCGCTCACGCCGGACAAAGGGGAATATCAGATAGCCGATGGCGTCGTCTCTGCTGACTATAACAACAAGCATTTTTCGTCCGATGCGGCGTCGGCCCAGGAAGGGAAGGGCTGAGCCTATGGAGTGGCCTGAACTGTTCCTCTGGTATGGCACGGCCGCAGGCTGTACGGCCTGGATCTGCTACACCGATATCCGGCGCTGCTGGATTGCTGACGCTCCCGTCCTGGCCCTGGCCCTGGGCAACGGCCTGGCCGGATATGCCGGCTTAGTGCGCCCGTTTTGGCCGGTCTCTGTCGGCGTCGCCGCCTTTTTCCTGGTCCTCTATGGCCTCTGGCCCGGCGCTATCGGCAGCGGCGACATCAAACTGGCCCTGGCCTTGTCGCCGGGCTGCCCCGACTGGGGCGCCTGGGTCATGCTGGTCGCGTCCTTTTGCCTGGCTGCACCGGCCGCCTTGGTGTATCGGCGCTGGAAAGGGGCCTCTGTCATTCCCTTTGGCCCGTTCCTCCTGCTGGGCTGGTGGCTGGCCCAGGGGCCTTTCCCGTCGTGGTGGCCAGGAGGCTGGCTATGGTGAAGGGAAACGGCTTCCTCAGCCTGACCGGCTTGATGCTGGCTGCGGGATTGCTGGGGCTGTACCTGGGATTGTGCCTGACCGGGAGCCAGCGCAGCCGCAGCCATCAGGCCGTCGATGGCCTGGCGCGGGAAATGGCCCTGGATATGCAGCAGGTCCGGCAGCGTTGTGTCGGCAACAACCAGGGCAGCGGCCGCTGGAAACTGGTCCTGGAAGGAGACCGCTACGTCCTCCAGGAAGGCTACGTCCGGATTAAGGAACGGCCTTATCCGCCAGGCCTGCAAGTGACGAAAGGAGATGTGTGCTTTGATGTCGATGGCCGTCCGCAGCATACGATGTCTGTGGTCATCACGGCGCCCGATGGGGCTTATGAGCGCTCCATCGTCGTGGCGGCTCAGACCGGGCGCATCCGCCTGGCCTGAAGCCAATGGCTTCTTGTTCTTCGCCGACGGCCTGGCTGGCCTGCTCATCGGGGCCTGTCTGCTCATGACGGCCCTGGGCCTTTCGCTCCAGGCCATACAATGGCATCAGCAGGCCCGGCAGCGGCAGTTGGCCGCCATGGTCTGCCGGCAGGTCATGGAAGCCTGGGAAGGCGGCTGTCCGCCGCCCAGTCGCGTCGTCTTGGAGGGCCGGTCTTATGAAGTGGTTTCTCAGCAGACCGAACGGGATGGCGCCCTGATTTTACGGTATGTAGAGGCAGGTGATGACCATGGGCTCCGTGTTTCCTGCCGGCTCCTGGCGCCGGAAAAGAACGGAGAAGAACGGCTGGATTCTCTTAGACGTGCTCCTGGCCTTGAGCCTGTCCGCCCTGACCCTGACGGCCCTGCTGCCCCTGGCCGGACAGACGGCCCGGCTGGACCGGCGCTGTCAGATTGAAGAAGCCTTGCTGCGGCAGCACGTCAACGTAGAAGAAACGCTGTTCCAGGCCCTGCGCTACGGCCAGGAGGTGGAAGTGGCGCCGGCGGAGGTCCGGTTCCACACGTCCCAGGGCACGGCCAGGGGCTTTGCCGTCCGCCATCAAAGCCTGTATGTCCGCCTCAGCGATGGCCGCTATCAGCCCCTGACGGGCGGCGGCAGTACGGTGAAAGGCCGTTTTCTAGCCATCCTGCCCCTCGACGGCCAGCCCTTTTTCTCCCGGACAGGCCGGGCTGTCCAGGTCGCCTTCCTCCTAAAAGAAAAGCGGAGCGGCCTGTCCCGGCCCGTGCATTTTGCCGTATGGCCTTTGAACGAAGGTGAGCTATGAAAAAACGAAACGGTTTCTTTTCTTTTTCTATCGTAACCGTGGCCCTGCTGGCTTTGAGCCTGTCCCTGACGGCGGCGTCCCTGGCGTGGAAGCATTTCCAGATGGCCCGGACTTACGAAGAAACGGTGCGGCTGACCTATTTAGCAGAAAGTGCCCTCCATGAAGGCTGGGACCAGCTCTGCCGGCATCCCGATGATTTCCTCCAGGGAAGGCCTATCCCCGTGCCGCAGGCAGAAGGCCTGGCTTCTCTGGGAGAACAGCTTTCCGTGCGCTGCCGGTATCAGCCGGCCGGTGCAGTGGCCGGTGGTTTCTTGAAGGCCCAGGCGGCCGTGCCAGACTCGGCGGTCCAGCAGACGTGCGGCCTCCGCTTCGAGGTCCGTGCCGATGAGCAGGGGCGGCCTGTGCTGCACCGCTGCCAGTATGTGAATTAACGAGAGAGGTGAGCGTATGTGGTGGCAACAAAATGCCTGTTTGTGGCTGAATGGACAGTCTGTCCATCTATTAAAGACGAAACGGACCTGGTATGGAGGCGTCGCTTTCCGCCAGGGTCACTGGGATTATGAAGCGAAGCGGGACCCGGACTGGATGGGCCGGGAAACTGCAGTACAGGCCTGTCTGCCCGGCCTCCTGCGGCGCTATGGCCTGGCCGGCTGGCACCTGCGTCTGCTCTTGGGCGGGCCGGGCGTGCTCTGGAAACGCCTGTCCCTGGGGACGCCGGACCGACAGGAAGCGGATGCCCTCATTGCCGGGGCCGGCCTGGTCAGTGAGGAAGGGCGGGCCTATGCCTTCGAGGCAGCCTGTCCGGCCAAAGGCGATGGCGGCCTTTATGACTGGACCGTCGGGGCCTATCCCAAGGAAGGTGTCGCCGCTATCTGTAAGGCCTGTCATGATGCCGGGGCTGTCATCCGGTCCATCGACTTGCTGCCCGCTTTCCTGGGACGCCTTTGGCCTTCCGGTACGGGGACGCTGGTCTTCCAGGAAATGCCGGATAGACAGCAGCACCGGATCCGCCTGAAAGATGGCCTGCCCCTGGCTTATGAGGTACAAGCGGTTGTGCCGCCGGCGGACCTGCCGCCTTTCCGCTGGCTTCCCGAAGGGGCCGGTGCGGAAGACTGGCAGCCGGCCGGGCCGAGTCCAGCTGTTCGCTGCCTGATGGAGGACTGCCAGCTGACCCAGGCCACGGCCATGCTGGCTTTCTTATGAGGAGGGATGATCATGAAATGCAATCTCTTGCCCTTGGGATACCGCCAGCACCACGGGCTTTGGCAGCGGCCGGCCTGTCTGGGCTTGCTCCTGATGCTGACGGTCTGTTTGGGGGCAGGCCTCTTTTTCCAGTATCAGCTGCACCGGGAAAAGGCCTATTATACGGACTGCCTGTACCCGCTGCAGCAACAGATACGGCAGGGAAACGAAGCAATCCGCCGCGGCCAGGCACAGGTGGAACGGGCTGCAAAGGAGCGGCCGGCTGGCCCCTTATCGCCGTCCCTGATGGTGGCTTTGGCCGGGTCTAAGCCGGAGGGACTCGCCGTCGAAAAGGTCAGCAGCCGGTCCGGCCGGGTCGTCATCGAAGGCCAGACGGCCTCACCGGATACGCCGCAGCAGTGGCAGCGGTCCTTGCAGCAGCAGGGCCTCGGCCAGGCGGCCGTTGCCAGGATGAAGCCCGATATGGGCCAGGGGATTCCCTTTGCGCTGGAGGTGACCTGCCGTGAAGGCGTGGCGAAAACGGGTTGACTGGCAGCGGGCCTTTCCCATCCTGGCCATCCTGACCGTGGGAGCCGCTCTTTTTGCCGTCTCGTCGTATCAGGCCTGGCAGGGATGGCAAGGCGTCCATCGCCAGTTAGCGCCGTATGCCCGTTCGTGGCGGCCGCGGCCGGTACCGGCGCCTGCTGGCTGTGACGGCGTCCCCGATGTAACGGCCTCCCTGGCGGCCCGGGACATCCAGCTTCTGTCGTGGCAGCAGTCGGGCCGCGAAGCCGGCCGGCAGACCCTGGTCCTGGCCGGTACCTTTGCCAGTCTCCTGAGCTGGATCAATGATTGGCCCGCCGTCTGCCCTCAAGGGACTTGCCAGATACTCCAATGGGAGAAAAGCGAGACCGGAAGCGTCGTGACCGTTGAAGCCACGACGGCCGGAATGGACGGCCAGGCCCTTCATTGACAGTCTGACGCCGGGCATGATATAGTTATGTTTGTAAGTTTGAAGTAAGTCAGGTGTCACAGACTCAATAGAGAAGCCGGTCCGATGCCGGCGCGGTCCCGCCGCTGTAGGGTGGAGCCAGGCTGCAACGATGTCACTGTACGGAGGTATGGGAAGGCGCAGCCAGGGCCATGAAGCCAAGCCAGAAGAACTGCCTGACGGATAATCACCGATAGACCTGCGAGCGATGGGAAGGAGATTGTATGGAAAGTTACTTGGAGGAGCTGTCAGCTAAAGGCGGCTCCTTTTCTATTTGTACCTCTGTTCGGCGCTTCGCCAGGCCGGACAGGAGGTCATAATGGAAGCGATTTTACAGGGATTTCAGTTATTTCAGGCAGGCGGGCCGGTCATGTACCTGCTCCTGGCCTGTTCACTCTTCGTCGGCTATATTGCCATTGAACGGGCTTTGTTCTATTGGAACATGGACGCCGGGAAGGCCTTTGCCGAACAGTTCTATACGCAGATGAAACTGCGGCGCTGCGACCAGGCACAGCAGCTGGCTGCCGGAGCTCATGGCGGACTGCCCCTCATCTTGCAGGAGGTCTTCCAGGGCCAGGCTGGGCCTGACGTCAAGGCCTTCGTCGAGATGCAGTCGGGCATCTTCATTGCGAAATTGCGCAACCGCCTCTATTATCTGTCGGTCATCGTCACCATGGCGCCGCTCTTGGGGCTTTTGGGGACAATCAGCGGCATGATTCGCGCCTTCAGTGTCCTCAACATCCAGTCCGGCCAGGCCATCGCCATTACCGGCGGCGTCGGCGAAGCCCTCATCGCCACGGCTTTCGGCCTCTGCGTGGCCATCCTGGCCCTGGCCGTCCACGCCTATTTCACGCAGCGCCTGGACCGCATCATTACCGACATGGAACTGTGCTTTTCGGCGCTGGAAACGATGGCTGAGAAAGTGGGGCAGTGACCATGCAATTACGCAATCGCCGCCAGTTCGAGCGGCCTTCGATTATGATCATCCCCATGATCGACATTATGTTCTTCCTGCTGGTCTTTTTCATGATGACGTCCCTGTCCATGGTCGACCTGCACAGCCTGGGTGTCCAGCTGCCGCGGGCTTCGGCTGCCCAGGCCCAGCCGTCGGCGCCGTACGTCGTGACCTTGAAGACTGACGGGTCGTTGTGGCTCAACGGTCAGCCCGTCCAGGAAAAAGAACTGATTGCCTCCGCCCGGGATCAGCAGGCTCAGGACAGCGCGTTCTACGTCGTCCTCTGTGCCGACCGGGGCCTTGATTACGGCCAGGTCGCCGATGTCCTCGACGATTTGAAGCGGGCCGGCATCACCCGTATCGGCCTGGCTGCTGAGAAAGGGGACCAGTCGTGAAGCCCTGGAAGGGGAAACGGGGACGCATCGCTGCCGGCGCCTCCGTATCGCTCCACGCTGCCGTCTACCTGGCCCTGGCAGCCGGTGGTTTCTTTACCTTGTTCCAGCAGTATACGCGTCAAGCCGGCGTGACCGAGGTCATGGTCTACAATGCAGAAGATCTGGCCGGTGCCGGCGGCCGTGATGCGGCAGGGAGCGATGAGGACCAGGGCGGTGCAGCTGACCTGGACAGCAGCGCTGGAGTATCGGGAACCCTGACAAATGGGGAAGCCGCTTCGCCTAGTTTGGACGAGGTGGGAACGGCTGCCGATGGGCTGACCTATGAGGTTATATCGCAGGCCAGACGGGAAAAGGCCGCTTCGACAGGCTCCGGGACTGTCTCCCGGCCCCCCGCCTTGGCAGGGAAGCCCCAATCTGCCAGCCAATCCGGCCGGGACTCGGGCGGTACAGGACGGGCTGCCGGGCCAGGGAAGAACGAGGCAGCCGCTCCGGCTGGGACTCTCCAGGTACCCGATGCCGTCGCCGATATTCTTGACGCCTTGCGGAAAAAATTTCCCGTAAAGTTATCGGAAGCGAAGACAGTTCCACCCACACCGGCCATCCCGCCCAGCCAATCGAATACAACCGTCATTACGGCGGAAAACATGGAAGCCCACCAGGATACGACGGTCCAGCAGGCCCTGCAGCGCGTCACGGGCGTAACGGTCAACGAAATGGTGCCCGGTATTTCCTCGTATGTCAAACTCAATGGCGACGACCGGGTCCTGATCCTCGTCGACGGCCAGAGCCTGGCTAACGCCCAGGGTTCCGGCTATGGCCGGGGCAGCGTCGATTTGGCCAGTCTGCCCGGCATCGGGGCCATCGACCACATCGAAGTCACCAAGGGCAGTGGCTCCGTCCGCTACGGCAGCGGTGCCGTCGGCGGTGTCATCAATATCGTCACCAAGAAAGGGGACCGTCGCGAATCGTCCCTCGATGCCTATACCGGCTCCTGGGGGATGCACGGCTACACCCTGACCGACAGCGGCCGGGCCGGTGCGACGAGCTGGCTTGTCAGCGGCAGCCTGGAACAGCGGGAGTACTATGCCTTTCCTCACGGGACCAATACGGACCATTCCCGCGGCGACATCGCCAAAAAGTCCTTATCCCTGCGGCTGGACCAGGACCTGACGGACCAGACGTCGCTGACGGTGAAAGCCTATCATCAGGACTATCACGGCCACGGTTCGACGTATAAAGCCGACCCGGCCGGCTGGTACCTGACGGCGAATAAGCCCATCGACCGGCTGGTCAACGACTACAGTGTGACTTATCATTTTAAGAAGCAGACAGCCCAGCCGGGTTTCCTGCGCTATTTCAATGATTACCAGCGGACGTACTGGTCCAACCATTATTTCACCCGCACCCAGGGCCTGGAATGGCAGGATAACTGGCAGCTCGGCTCGCATCAGCATGTGACGGCCGGTGCCGAATGGACGGAAGACATGGGGACCAATTATGAAGCCCATTATATCGACAAAAAACGTCATAATCAGGCTTTCTATGCCGAAGATGCCCTGACCTTCGGCAAGTTTACCGTCACGCCGGGCCTGCGCTGGGACCGGAACAGTACCTTCGGGTCGCACCAGACGCCGCGCCTGGCCATGAATTATAAGGCCAATGACGCCTTCAACGTCTATGCCTCATGGGGCCGCGTCTTTTCGCCGCCCCGCCTGAACGACCAGTTCTACATAACGACGTCCCGCGGCCAAATCACGTCCCAGGGCAACGAAAATCTTCAGCCCGAAGAAGGCTATACAGAAACGCTGGGCTTCCAGTACCAGGCCGGTCCGAAGACGGTGCTTGAAGGCAGCGTCTTCCACAGCAACTTGCAGCACGTCATCCGCTGGAACCGGGCCGTCATGCCGCACGAAGCGGAGAACCTTGACGAAGAGGACAAGCGCGGCTTCGAGCTGACGTGGAAGCAGAAAGTCAACGATAAATGGGATTATGAAGGGGGCTATTCCTACATCCGCACGAAAGTGGATAAAGGGGCAGGCCTTACTTTCGATACGACGTATAACCAGCCCAACGGCTATCACGCCGGCATCCATTACCACAGCGGTAAATGGCAGGCTGGCGCCGATATGACTGCCGGGACCGGACGCAACGATACGTATTACCGCAATAATTCCTATGTCGTCTGGAATGTCAGCGCATCGTATTCGCCTGATGCGGCGACGACGATGTATGTCAAAGTCAACAACCTCAACGACGAGGCCTATGATCTGTACCATAATTATCCGGCTGCCGGGCGCAACTGGCAGGTCGGCGTGAAGAAAAAGTTTTAGGAGGTGCCTTTACGGTGAAAAAAATTTGTCTGCTCATCGTCGCTTTTTGCCTGCTGGCTCTGGCAGGATGTGCGCCGCAGAACGCGGCTACTCAGGGCGGCAGCTCATCTGGAGCCTATGCCGTCGTGACCGACGATAGGGGGACGGTTGTCACGTTGCCTGAGAAACCGCAGCGCGTCGTCGTCCTGTCGACGTCACTCCTCAATTTTGCCGCGGCTGTCGACGGCAATCTGGCCGGCCGATCGGCGGTCAAAGCGGAAGATGCGTCCCTGCCGGCAAAGTATCAAGCTGTGCCGGATGTCGGCCCGGTCTATAACGTAAGCCTGGAAAAGGTCCTGGCCTGCCAGCCGGACTTGGTCATTGCCAGCGCCGACCACCATGCGAAATTGGCGGCCCAGCTGGAAGAAAGCCATATTCCCGTTTTGGTCCTCAAGACCAAGACTTATGATGACGTCAAGCGCAACCTCGATATCATCGGCAAAGTATACGGCAAAGAAGACGCGGCCAAGGCCAAGGAAGCCGAACTGGACCAGGCTGTCCAGGCCATCGCCGATGCCGTACCGGCTCAAGGGAAGCGGGTCGCCATCATCCACGCTACACCCAGCTCGGTCAGCATCGAACTGCCGTCGAGCATTGCTGGCGATATGGCCCAGCTCCTGCATTTACAGAATATCGCTGCTGATGCCGCGACGGATGGCCAGACGACGCGCATCCCATACAGCATGGAAAGCCTGGTCCAGGCCGACCCGGACGTCATTTTCCTGACCTCTATGGGTTCGTCGGATAAAATCGAAAAGCGCATCCAGGAAGACATCAAGGGCAATCCGGCCTGGGCGTCCCTGTCAGCCGTGAAGGCCGGCCGGGTCTATGTCCTGCCGGAAAAATATTTCCTCCTCAATCCGGGCCTGGACTATCCGAAAGCCGTCGCCTATATGGCCCATTTGGTCTATCCGGAGGCCGTTCATGAATAGTGTCGCCAGCCGTCACCGCACGCTTTGGCGCTGGCTCGTGCTGGGTGCCTTTGCCGTCCTGGCCCTGGCCGGCCTGATCCTATCCATCTTGCAGGGCGTTGCGGCGATTACGCCGGTTGACGTCATCCATATCCTCTGGCAGCCGTCGGTCCGGACGGCCGATCAGATTATCTGGAATATCCGCCTGCCCCGGACCTTGACGGGGGCCCTGGTCGGGGCGAATCTGGCTTTGTCCGGTGCCATCCTCCAGGCGGTCATGCGTAATCCCCTGGCCGACCCGCATATCATCGGCATTTCATCCGGTGCCGGCCTGGCGGGCATTGTCGTCCTCATCGTATGGCCGGCATACCTCTTCTGGATGACGCCGGCTGCCTTCCTCGGGGCCATGGCGGCAGCCGTCCTCATTTATCTCCTGGCCTGGAAAGACGGCATCCGGCCAGTGCGCATCATCCTGGCCGGTGTCGCCGTATCGGCCTTCCTGGGCGCTATCATTTCGGGCATCCTCATTTTTTACAGTGATCGCGTCCACGGCGCCCTGTTGTGGATGGTCGGCGGCCTGGCTGCTAGCAGCTGGAAAGACGTGACGACGATTCTGCCGTATACGGTCATCGGCTTGATTCTGTCGGGAATCGGGGCCTATTACCTCAATCTGCTCCAGCTCGGCGACGACATGGCCCGCAGCCTGGGCCTGTCTGCCGAAGGCGCCCGCCTGGGCCTGACGGCGGTGGCTGCCCTGCTGGCGGCTAGTGCCGTCAGCGTCGCCGGCCTGCTGGGCTTCGTCGGCCTCATCGTACCCCATATCGTGCGCCTCCTGGTCGGGTCCGATTATCGCTATCTCATCCCGGGGGCGGCCATCCTCGGCGTGGCGACGGTGACCTTGAGCGATACGGCGGCCCGGCTGATCCTGGCGCCGGCTGAATTGCCCGTAGGCATCATCATGGCTTTCATCGGGGCGCCGTTTTTCTTATTTCTCTTGCGGAAGGAAGTGTGAGTCATGGCTGATGCCATTACGGTCCGGAATCTCGTCGTCTGCCGCGGCCGGCGGACAATACTCCATGATTTCAGCATAGGCCTGCCCAAGGGGAAGGTGACGGCCATCATCGGCCCCAACGGCTGCGGCAAGAGTACCTTTCTCAAGGCCGTGAACGGCATGATTCCCGTCGTCGGCGGTTCTATCTGCCTCGGTGGCCGCGACGTCCATGATTTTTCCCGAAAGGCCTTGTCGCGGGAAATCGCCTTCCTGACCCAGACCCATGACGTGCCGCCGGATGTGACTGTCCGCGAGTTGGTGCGGATGGGGCGCTTTCCCTACCGCCGTCTTTGGAGTGGCTCGCGACGGGAAGACCGGGACGCTGTCGAAGGGGCTATCCGGGCCGTCGGCCTCGAAGCCCATGCCGGCCAAGCCATGCAGCACCTGTCCGGCGGGGAACAGCAGCGGGCCTGGCTGGCCGTCCTGCTGGCCCAGGATGCACCCATCCTCTTGTTGGACGAACCGACGACGTACCTCGACGTGCATCATCAATTGCGCATCCTCGACCTCCTGCGCCGCATCAACGAGCGCTGGCAGAAGACCGTCGTCGTCGTTCTCCACGATATGAACCAGGCCTGGCAATATGCCGACGAAGTGGTCGTCATGAAAGACGGGAGACTGGTCTGCACCGGACCACCTCAGGCCGTCCTCACGCCAGAACACCTGTGGGATGTTTTTGCCGTCCATACGGACATCGTCACCACCTGTGATGGCCGTTCGGCGATTGTCGTCTTGCGGAGTGATGTTTCACTTCAAACTTAGGGAAAACGTGATAAGATTTGTAGAGAGATAGGAAGAGAGAATATTACCATGTCATTATTCACTGTCAAAGAGGGGAAGAAACTGCGCTGCGGCTATACGACCGGCTCTTGTGCCGCTGCGGCAGCCAAGGCGGCGGCCATGATGGTCCTGACCGGGCGCCGCGTCGATGCCGTGTCACTGCAGACGCCGCAGGGGACCGTGCTCCAGCTCATCCCGGAAGACGTCTCCTTCGGCCCGCAGTCGGCGACGTGTGCCATCCGCAAGGACAGTGGCGACGACCCGGATATTACCGACGGCATGTTGGTCTACGGCACTGTCGAAAAGACGCCTTCTGGTCTGAGCCTCATCGGCGGAGAGGGCGTCGGCCGCGTGACCCAGCCCGGCCTGGCCTGTGCCGTCGGCGACTGGGCCATCAATCCCGTGCCGCGCCGCATGATTACCGAAGCCCTGCAACAGGCTTGCCAGCAGTACGGCTATACCGGCGGCCTGCGCCTGACCCTGTCCATTCCCGATGGCCAGCGCCTGGCCCAAAAGACCTTCAACCCGCGCCTGGGCATCGTCGGCGGCCTGTCCATCCTGGGGACATCGGGCATCGTCGACCCCATGAGCGAACAGGCCCTGGTCGATACGATCCATACAGAAATGGATTCCCGCCGCGCTGCCGGCCAGGCTCATTTATTGGCCTTTTTCGGCAATTACGGCGTCGATTTCAGCCGGGACTATCTGGGCCTCGACGTCAGTCCGCGCGTGACTATCAGCAATTATGTCGGCGAAACCCTCGACTACGCCGCCTATAAAGGCTTTTCCGACGTCCTTCTCATCGGACACATCGGAAAACTGGTCAAAGTCGCCCAAGGCATCATGAATACCCATTCGCGCTATGCCGATGGCCGGACGACGCTGTTGGCCCTGGAAGCGGTTTTTGCCGGCGCTTCCCGTGAGGTGGCCAAAAAGATCTACGACAGCCTGACGACGGACGAAGCCGTCCGCCTGCTGAAAGAAACGGGCCTGCTGGAGCCCGTCATGGCCGCAGTCTGTGACAAGATAGAAAGCTATATGGACCAGCGGACCCACGGCCAGGTCCCGACGGCAGCCGTCGTCTTTTCCAATGCCTATGGCGTCCTGGGACAGTCGTCACGGGCCAAGGCATTTCTTGCATTGCATACAAAGGGGGAACTACGATGATACATTTTGTCGGCGCCGGTCCCGGTGCTGTCGACCTCATTACCGTCCGCGGCCAGAAACTGCTGGAAATAGCGGATCAGATCATTTACGCTGGCTCTTTGGTCAACCCGCAGCTGCTGGCCTGTGCGAAAAAAGACTGCCGTATCCTCGACAGTGCCGGCATGACCTTGGAAGCGGTCATAGCTGCCATGGAAGCCGGGGAACGCCAAGGCTGGATGACTGTCCGCCTGCATACGGGCGACCCGTCGGTCTACGGTGCCATCCGCGAACAAATGGATATCCTCAGCCAGAAAGGCCTTGCCTATGACGTCGTACCCGGTGTCAGCTCCTTCTGTGCCGCCGCCGCGTCCCTCCAGGCCGAATACACCCTGCCGGGCATCAGCCAGTCCGTCATCATCACCCGCATGGAAGGGCGGACGCCCGTGCCGGACAAGCAGAAAATCGCCGATTACGCCGCTCATCAGGCGACGATGGTCATTTTCCTCAGCGCTTCTCTCTTAGAGGGCCTTCAAGCGGAACTTTTGCGCGGCGGCTATTCCGCCGATACGCCGGCAGCCATCGTCTATAAGGCTTCGTGGCCGGAAGAGCGGACCTATACCTGCACGGTTGGCACGTTGGCCGAAACGGCGCAGCGTGAAGGCATTTCCAAGACGGCCCTCATCGTCGTGGGACAGGTCCTGGGCCAGGCTTATGACCGCAGCCTCTTGTATCATCCCGCCTTTACCCATGGCTGCCGCCAGGCTGCTCCGGACGAGCAGCAGTACGGCGACCATATCCAAGGGGAGACGGAATCATGAAAGCCGTCGTCTTTTCCTTTACCCAGACCGGGACGGCCTTAGGATGCCGCGTCGCTGCCCATCTCCGGGGAGAAGGCTGGGACGTCCGTCAGGCATCACTGAAGAAATTCGCCGTCGTCCAGGAAGGGGTCCTGCCGTTTACGCCCAATCTCCACGACGAAGCGGCCCGGGCTTTTGAAGCGGCGCGGCTCGTCGTCTTCATCGGTGCGGCGGGAATCGCCGTCCGGACCATTGCTCCTTTTATCCGCCATAAAGACCTGGACCCGGCCGTCTTGGTCATCGACGAAAAAGGGCAGTTCGTCATTCCCCTTTTGTCCGGCCATATCGGTGGAGCCAATGCCATTGCCCGCCGTCTGGCAGAAGAACTGCAGGGCCAGGCTGTCGTGACGACGGCGACCGATGTCAACGCCTTGTTCGCCGTCGATGAATGGGCTGCCCGCCAGGGCCTGCGCCTGTCTTCCCTGGCCGACGCCAAGGCTTTCGCTGCAGCTATGCTGGAGAAGGGCGCTGCCGGTGTCTACAGTGACTTTCCCCTGCAAGGGCCGCTGCCGCAGGGCCTGGTCTATGCCTTCCACGGCGATGCCGGTCTGGTGATTACGACCAAAGCCCAGGTACCCGTCTTCCGCACAACCGTCGTTGCCCGGCCGGTCATCGTCCACGTCGGCATCGGCTGCCGCAAGGGGACGACGGCCAGGGATATCGCCTATTGGGTCAATGCCGTCCTGCAGCGGGCCAACTTATCGCCCGACGCCATTGCCGACGTCAGCTCCATCGACGTGAAACGAGGCGAAGCCGGTCTCCTGGCCTTTGCCAAAGCCCAGCAGTGGCCGCTGCACTTCTTTACGGCCGATGAACTCAATGCCGTTCCAGGTGACTTTACGGCGTCGGATTTCGTCAAAGAAAGGGTCGGCACGGATAACGTCTGCGAACGGGCGGCTGTCCTGGCCAGCCATCAGGGGACACTCATCGTCACCAAACAGAGTCGCCGCGGCATCACCGTAGCCGTAGCCTGTGAACGCTACCAGGCCCGGTTCGATTATTGAGAGGAGAAATTTTATGAAACATCGCATTTATGTCGTCGGCATCGGGCCGGGGTCCTTGCAGGGCATGACTTTGCAGGCCCGGGAAATCCTCGATGGCTGCGACTGCATTGTCGGTTATGATACATATATTAATTTGATTCGCCATTACTTCCCGGGTAAAGAATTCGTCACGACAGGCATGACCAAGGAAGTCGAACGCTGCCGGATGGTACGGGACCTGGCCTTGCAAGGCCAGACCGTGGCCATCGTGTCCAGCGGCGATGCCGGGATTTACGGCATGGCCGGTATCATGCACGAAGTCGCTGCCGGCGAGGATATCGACATCGAAGTCATTCCCGGCGTGACCGCTGCCAGTGCCGGTGCGGCCCTGCTCGGCGCGCCCTTAGTCGCCGATACGTGTCTCATTTCTCTCAGCGACTTGCTGACGCCGTGGGAAAAAATCGCCAACCGCCTCGACTGCGCCGCTGCCGGTGATTTCGTCATCTGCCTGTACAACCCGGCCAGCAAGAAGCGGGCCGATTATCTGGAAAAGGCCTGCGACATCATCTTGCGCCATCAGCCGGCCGATACGCCAGCCGGCATCGTCCGCAACATCGGCCGCGAAGGCCAGGAAGTCACTGTCCTGACCTTAGGCGAACTGCGTAAGATGCACCTGGACATGTTCTGTACCGTCTTCATCGGCAACAGCCAGACCAAGAATATTGGTGGCAAACTGGTCACGCCGCGGGGTTATCATTTATGAGGAGCCCTGTCTGGATTGCCGGCGGTACGACAGAAGGGCGGAAATTGGCCCATTATGCCGACCGCTATCATATCCGGGCCTATGTGTCCGTGGCGACGGAATACGGCGCTTCCCTGGTGCCGGACAGTCCCTTCGTGACCGTCGTGACCGGCCGCATGGACGAAGGGGAGATGGAAAGCTTTCTTCGGGAACAAGCCATTGCCCAGGTCGTCGATGCGACCCATCCCTATGCGACGGCTGTGACCGCCAATATCCGTCAGGCCTGCCGGGCCGTCGGCGTCCCGTACCGCCGCATACAACGGCGAAGCGGCAGCTATGTCGAACAGGCCGATTGCATCGCCGTCCATTCTGTCGACGAAGCCGTCGAGGTCCTGAGCCATACGACGGGCCCTGTCTTTTTGACGACAGGCAGCAAGGATTTGGACTCCTTTGCCCAGCTTCCCGACTACGCCCAGCGCCTCTATGCCCGCATCCTGCCCGTCCGGCCTTCGCTGGACCGGGCTCTGGGCCTGGGCTATCTGCCAGCTCATATCATCTGTATGCAGGGACCGTTCACGACAGAACTCAATGCGGCCATGTTCCGCCAGACCGGCGCCCGCTACGTCGTCACCAAGAACTCCGGCCGCACTGGCGGTTTCCAAGAGAAATTAGAGGCCGCCCGGCAGACAGGCGCCAAGGTCATCGTCATCGAACGGGGAGAGTAATGACAAAAAAGCAACCTCTCCGGCTCTTTGAGCCACCTCCCCTATGAGGGGAGGCTAGGGCAAGGCTCCCCTCATAGGGGAGCTGTCAGCGCAGCTGACTGAGAGGTTGCTTTTTACGCATACCTATTCAGTCAAATAGGGAAGACGCAGGTTGTAGAAAAATGGCCCCGTTCAGGTAATTTTTACGAGCGAGGGTTACTCGAAGTGATGTTGTCAGCTTGAAACTGTTGCCGCGTCGCGGCATCTGAGTCCAATCGGACTGCGACCAGCGGACTGCGGTCTGCGGGCGCCCAACGAGGGCGCCCCTGCACCCCATGAAAGGAGACATACCATGCACATCTATATTATCGGTACCGGTCCTGGCAATCCGGACTTGCTGACGGGGCAGGCGAAAGCAGCTGTTGCGGCATCGCCCATCCTGGTCGGCGACAAGCGGATGCTGGCGCCTTTTGCTTCTTCCGGGAAGCGCCTGGTCCCGACATACCGGCGCGACGAGATTTGCCGGCTCGCCGCTTCGTTGTCTGCTGACGAAGGCCCCGTGGCCGTCCTGGTATCGGGAGATGTCGGCTTTTTCAGTCTCGCCGCCATGCTTACGGATATTCCCGGCTGCACGGTGACCCGAATGCCAGGCATCAGCAGTCTCGTCTATTTTGCCGCGGCCTTGCAGACGACATGGAACGACGCTTTCGTCGTCAGCCGCCACGGCCGCCAGGAATCCCTCGTCGCCGCCGTCTGCCAGCACCGGAAAGTCTTCGTCCTGACGGGTGGATCCGATTCACCGGCGGCCTTGTGCCGGGAACTCTGTCAGGCCGGCCTGGATGCGGTATCCGTGGCCATTGGCTGCAATTTGTCTTATGACAATGAAACCATCCTACGCGGGACAGCTGCCGATTTTACCAGCCGCTCTGAGGATGCCCTGGCTGTCATGATGATTGAAAACGAACAGGCCCGGCCCTGGGTGCGTCCCGTCCATGGACTGCCGGACGAAGCCTTCCTGCGCGGCAAAGCGCCTATGACCAAGCAGGAAATCCGCAGCGTCGCCCTGTCCAAGCTGGCGCCATCAGCGGACGCCGTCGTCTGTGACATCGGCGCCGGCACCGGTTCCTGTACGGTCGAACTGGCCTTGCAGGCGCCGTTTGGACATGTCTATGCCTTTGAGATCAATGAAGAAGCCCTGGACGTATTACGAGAAAACATTGGCCATTTCGACCTGTCCAACGTCACCGTTGTCGCCGGCGATGCCAGCCAGACCTTGCCATCGCTGGATATCGTACCGGACTATGCCTTTATTGGCGGGACGAAGGGCAATCTGGCCATCATCCTCGATGACCTGTACCGCAAAAACAAAACCTGCCGCATGGTCGTCACGGCCATTACCTTGGAAACCCTGGCCGCCGTCACGGCCTATTATGCTGCCCATGACGAATACCACCTGGATATCACCCAGGTCAGCACGGCCCGCAGTAAACAAGCCGGCCAGCACCACCTCATGATAGCCCAGAACCCGGTATATATCATTACCGCTGTCCGTCAGGACGCAGAGAAGGCCTAGCCCCCCTCCCGACCGGGGCTTGCGTAGGGGCCGACCTGAAAGACGGCCCGTTGCCTCCCCTGCGAAGGCGGGCCGCCCTTTGGGACGGCCCCTACAAAGTGGCCTGCGGCCCCTGCATTCACGAAAGGAGATTTTCATGCCCTCATCCATATCACCTACGCCACTTCCGCGGCTGCTCTTGGCAGCTCCGCGCAGCGGCAGCGGCAAGACGACCGTAGTCTGTGCCTTGCTGCAGGCCCTCAAGGACCGCGGCTTGTCGCCGGCGGCTTTTAAGAGCGGCCCCGATTATATCGACCCCATGTTCCATCGCCGGGTCCTGGATACGCCGTCATATAATCTGGATCTCTTTCTCTTCGGCCGCCATGAGCCAGGCGCCGCAGCTGCCCGGGAAGTGCTGATACGCCATGGTGCGGCTGCGGACATTTCCATCCTGGAAGGGGCCATGGGGTATTACGACGGCGTCGGCACGGGCCGTGAAGCCAGTGCCTATGAATTGGCTGTGGCGACGGATACACCGGTCATCCTCGTCATCGACGGCCGCGGTGCGGGATTGTCTTTAGCCGCCGTCTTGCAGGGTCTGGCTGCATTTCGTCCTGACAGCCATGTCGCAGGTTTCATCGTCAACCGCATCAAGCCCATGGTGTACGAACATTTCAAATCGTCCTGGGAAGCCGCATCGGGCCTGAAGGCTTTTGGCTGTTTCCCGGACATGCCGGACTGCACCTTTTCCAGCCGCCATCTGGGCCTGGTCACGGCCGGGGAAATTGCCGACCTCCAGGAAACCATGAGAAAACTGGCTCTCCAGGCAGAAAAGAGCCTCGACCTGGACGGCCTTTTGACCTGTGCCCGCCAGGCGGCTCCCTTGGCAGGGGGCAGTCGAAACCCGGCCCCGCCAGCATCGGGGCGGGCCGTTATCGCCGTCGCCCAGGACGAAGCCTTCTGCTTTTATTATGAAGACAGCCTCCAGGTCCTGCGGGAGGCGGGAGCAGACCTCACCTTTTTCAGCCCCCTCCACGATAAAGAACTGCCACCTTGTGACGGCGTCTATCTCGGTGGCGGCTATCCCGAACTCTACGCCCAGGCTTTGAGCCAGAATGAGCCAATGCGGGCGTCCCTGCGCCGGGCCCTGGCCGCACACGTGCCGTGCTTCGCCGAATGTGGGGGCTTCATGTACCTCCATGAAAGGTTTCGCGACAGTCAGGACCACAGCTGGCCCTGGGTCGGCGCCGTCCCTGGCGAGACCTTCATGACGCCGTCCTTGAAGCGCTTCGGCTACGTCACTCTCCAGGCCGAAAAGGACAATCTCCTCTGCCAGGCCGGTGATACCGTGACGGCTCACGAGTTCCATTATTCGGACAGCACGGACAGGGGCAGCGACTTTACGGCCTATAAGGCCGGGAGCCAGCGCCATTGGCCCTGCATCATCGCTGACGACCACTTTGTCGGCGGCTATCCCCATATCCATTTCCTGGGGAAACGGGACTGGGCCGCCCGTTTCGTCGCAGCCTGCATCCATCGAAAGGAAGGATCCCATGAAAATTGAACATATTTTGCCGGCCGATATCGAACGGCGCAGCATGGAAATCATTGAAGACGAATTAGGCGACATCATCCTGCCGCCGGACGAAAAAGACATCATCAAGCGCGTCGTCCACACCAGCGCCGACTTCGACTATGTCCGCAACCTGCGCTTCAGCCCAGGCGCCGTCGAACAGGCCCTGACCGCCTTGAAATCGGGCTGCACTATCGTGACCGATACCAACATGGCCTGCATGGGTATCAGCCAGCCAGGCCTCGAGAAACTGGGCTGCCGCAAAGTCTGCTTCATGGCCGATGCAGATGTCGCGGCGGCGGCCAAAGCCCAGGGGACGACGCGGGCCCAGGCTTCCATGGATAAAGCCGCAGTCCTGGAAGGGCCGATCATCGTCGCCGTCGGCAATGCACCGACAGCCCTCCTGCACCTGCGGGAACTCATCGACGCCGGCAAGATGAAACCGGCCCTGATCATCGGCGTCCCCGTCGGTTTCGTCAACGTCGTCTATGCCAAAGAAACCATTATGGAAGCCGGCGTCCCGTATATCGTCGCCAAAGGACGGAAAGGGGGCAGCACCATCGCCGCCGCCATCTGTAACGCCCTCATCTATCGCCTGACGAGAGGGTAGGCATTATAGGGGACGCCCAAAGGGCGTCCCGCTGCGAGATTCCATCACAGCCCATTCAAAATGATGGCAGGCTTTTGTCATTGTGTGTAAAACGAATATTTATAAGTAATTTTATAGAAGATTTCTGGTAAACAGTTCCTGCCGTGAAACGTTGTAGCTTCATGCAGGACTGTTTTTCTTATTTTAAGAAGCCTTTTTAATGGAAAATTTTTATAAATTTTGAAGTAAAATGTAGCCATTTAGCTGAACATTGTCATTGTATATAATAAAACAATAACACGAGAAATCACAGTGTTATTGTAACGCAATCATTTATTATCAAATCTTTTTCACATCTGTATATTGGATACAAAAGATTAAGTATACGCAACTTAGGGGGATATTGTTGATGGAAAAAAGCCGAAATAGACAGATCTGTAAAGTGATGGCTTTGGCTGCCTTAGGCGTAGCCCAAGCTGCTTGTATCAGCGCTGCTGAACCAGGGACTGTACCACCGGATGTGCAGCGGGCTGCACAAATGACGGAGCACAAACCGGACGCCGGGATGCTCCAGAACGAATGGCGTGACCGCCAGCGATTGATGGCTTCGCAGCTGGCCAATGGCAATGGTTCCGTACAGCTTCCGGAAGGCCAGAAGCCGTCCTTGAATATGGATACGGCGACGAAAGTCCGGGTCAAGGCATTCAAGATTACCGGCCAGGACGTCGTCGAAGACCAGAAGTTACAGGACTTGCTGGCGGACAAAAAAGGGAAAGACCTGACCTTTGCCGACTTGCAGCAAGGCGCCGATACGCTGACCGACTATTTCCGCAATCATGGCTATCTCATTGCCAAAACCTATCTGCCGGCGCAGGACGTTACAGATGGCGTCATTACCTATGACGTCGTCATCGGCCGCGTCGACGATGTGACCATCCAGAACCACACGGGCCAGAAGGGCGGCAACGGCCAGCACCATACGGAACGTATCAGCGACAAGGCCTTGTATCGGCAGACGAAGTTCCTGAAGCACGGCGACTACGTGACCCGGACCAATCTGGAACGGGCCGTCTGGCTCCTGTCGGATTTAGCCGAAGCCGATGCCAAAGTCACCCTCAGTCCCGGCTCGGAACCGGGGACGGTCCACATCCTCCTCGACGTCGAACCGTATCAGAGCAAGCACGGCCTAATCTCTGGCGATAACTACGGCAGCCGTTCCATGGGCTATAACGAATATGGCATCGACTACGATTTCCGCAACTTGGCCCACGAAGGGGACCACTTAGCGACCAGCATTTCCACGTCGGGCCGCCACATGTTCGACTGGGGCGCTAACTACACCATCCCGGTCATTCAGGACGGCTTGAAAATGACCGTCGGCTACAACGTCCTCAGCTATGACTTGGGCGACGAATACTCCTATTTGGATGGTGTCGGCCGGTCCCGCGTCGCTTCTCTTGGCTTTGATTATACCATCGACCGTGGCCGCCGTCACAACCTGTACACTGGTATCCGTTACGAACACAGCCAGATCAAGGACGAATACCGCAGCTTTGGCGCGACGTACGGCGACAAGACGGGCAATGCCATGGTCTTCTCCTTGTACGGGGATGACCAGGACACGGCGGGCACGACGAATTGGCGCGTCGATTACAAATGGGGCCATATTACCAACAAATCCCTTTATTCCGCCAATCCCTATGACCAGTGGCTGGCAGACAGTCCACGCACGGCCGGAACCTATGAAAAATTGCGAGGCTACATCGAACGCCATCAAAATATCAATGAACGGCTCTATTTACTGCTGACGGCACAGGGGCAATATGCCTTCTCCAACCTCGATTCGTCGGAACACTTCTCCCTGGGCGGCCCTTATGGCGTCAAAGCCTACCCGACCAGCGAAGCTTCCGGTGACACGGGCTACCTGACCCGGGCCGAACTGCGCTGGCTCCTGCCCTTGAAGAAGCATGACCAGCAGCTCCAGCTGGCCACCTACCTCGAACATGGCGGCATCTGGATCAATAAGGACAGCAGCATCAACCCCGGTGCCAAGAACCACCGCAACCTCCAGGGCATCGGTGTCGGCCTCATCTGGCAGCGCTACCAGGACTGGTTCGTCCGCATGGACTACGCATGGCCCTTGGGCGCTGAAGAACCTATCAGCGACCGCAGCCATACCAACGGCCACTTCTGGATCCGCACGGGCTTCTATTTCTAGAAATTTAATCGTTTTTTTGACTTATGAAAGGAACGAAGCATATATATATGAAATACTACAGCAAAAAACAATGGACACAAAAACTGACGGTCATGGTATTCTTGGCCATGGCTTTAGGCGGCACGGCTGTCCAGGCTATGCCCTCTGGTGCCGATATCCGTTCCGGTCAGGGGGCTATCAGCCAGGATGGAAAAAATATGACAGTTCAGCAGAACAGCCAGCGCATGGCTATTGACTGGACGAAATTCGATATCGCCAAGGATGAAACGGTTCGCTATGCTCAGCCTGACCGCAATGCGATTTCCCTGAACCGCGTCACCGGGGGTCAGCAGTCGGTCATTGCCGGGAATCTCAATGCCAATGGCAACGTCGTCCTGGTCAACCCGAATGGCGTCGTCTTTACCAAGAATTCCAGCGTCGACGTCGGCGGTCTCGTCGCATCGACAGCCCGTCTCAACGATGAAGCCATGAAGAACTTTGGCAACGGCAAAGACAGCCTGGGTCTGAGCCTCGATAAGGACTCGACGGCGTCTGTCATCAATGAAGGCCAGATCAAAGCCCAAGGCGGCCTGGTTGCCCTTCATGCAGCTAACGTCGAAAACAAAGGCACCATTACCAATGAAGGCGGCACCCTTGCCATGGCCGCAGCCAAGAACCTGACCCTTTCGGCAGCCGATGACGATAAACTCAACTTCACTGTCGACGGCGAACTGGCTAAATCTCAGGCTCTCAACAGCGGCAGCCTCAAAGCCGACGGCGGCTATGTCGTCATGACCGCCAAGAGCGCCGGTGATGTCTTGAGTACCGTCGTCAACAATACTGGCACCGTCGAAGCTAAGACGTTGCGCAAAAACGAAAAAGGCCAAATCCTCCTCGACGGCGGTGACAACGGCCAGGTCGAAGTGAGCGGCACCCTCAACGCCTCCGGCACAGAAGAAGGCCAGAGCGCAGGTAATATCAAAGTCATCGGTGAAAAGACCATCGTCCACGACGGGACTAACCTCCTCGCCCGCGGTGATGTGGACGGCGGTAAAATCGAAACCTCTGGGGACGTATTGGATTTGGGTGATAACCTCGCTATCGACGCAGCCGGTGTCAATGGGAAACACGGGGAATGGCTGTTGGATCCGTTGGAAGTTATTATTTCGGACAGCCAGTTAACGTATGATGATTATACAACTTCTACTGGAGGCACTTTGACGGGGGATACTAGTGGGAAGGGTACTATAAAAAATAATGTGATTTATAACGACCCCGCAGGCGCTACATCTAATGCTAGCAGTACCAATAGTTCTACTACATGGATTAATGTAGATACGGTCAAGAGTGTTTTGAACAAAGGTACCGATATCACTATTCAGGCCATATCATCTACTGGTGCTGCAAGTATTACTTTGGATTCGCCTATTAATGTTAACATTGATAAAAATGCATCAAAAAATCCGACGTTCACTTTAGAGGCTACGCGGAATATCACTATTAATTCACCGATTACCGCTGATTCTTCCGGCAAAGGTTTGAATGTGATACTCAATGCTGATACAGATGGTGATGCTATCGGTGCAGTTATTATTAATGCTGATATTTCTACCAATGGCGGCAATTTTATCTCTGCCACCGGTGGCACGGTTACGCATAAAAGTCAGTCTAACACTCCAGGTTACAATAAATATTCCGGTTCTTCTATTAACTTTAAAACTCCAGTAGAAATAAGTGGCGCTCCGACTCACAGCGGAAGTACTGTAGGTACCTATTTTGGTGATGCAAATTCGGCAACAGCAGCACGTAATCGCCATATCAGTACGAATGGTGGAGCAATCACGCTGAATGGTGAAGTTGCTATTGGGCTTAATGGCGGTACTTTGAATTTGGAAACCAATGGCGGAGCTCTGACTGTAACCGGAATTGTAAACTCTGGGAACAGCTATGACTACTATTATTACAATGCTGATACCGATACCTGGAATAAAACTTCTGATGATGCGGTTATAAAGAAAATCAATGGGTACGTTGATAAAGTTTTGAATGGCACCGAAGGCGTGCCTATGTATGAATATAAGGGTATTAATTATTCTAAAGATAAAGATGGTAATCTAACATGGACGTATGATGCAGTTTATTATCCTGATGCAACAAATGGTAATGCACCGCATTATGTATTCAGGCCTTTATCGACGGCAGAAGCAGATGATGCAGGTCAGTTTATTACCAATAATACGAATAATAATAGAGATAAAGAGGACACAACTAATTTTTCACATACGTTAACCACTTCTAATCCGAAATGGTATCTAACCCAAAAGGCTGGCTGGGGATTTAATTCCTTTATTGTGAAAGGTAAGTCCAGCATGACTATTGATGCATTTTTAACATATTTGAAAAATACATATGGGAACAAAGCAAATTTTAATTCCAGATATCCTCATGGAACCAACTATAGTGCTTTTACTGATGCAGAAAAGGAGAATCTGAGAAAAGATATCACTAGCTATTTAGCTCATAACTGGTATGTGGCTCAAGAAATGGCATCAACAGGTTCTAAAGGGAATGGTGACCAAGTGGGGGACAGCTATTTAGCTACTATTACTACTCGCTTGGAAAATTCTTTGACTACGCCAAATGGTGCGCATATTATGTGGGCCGGTGGCAGAGGTTCTGGTGTTCGGAATCGTAATAAAAAGAATGATGCGAGTAATGTAGTTACTTGGTATCCTGCCGATCCGACACATCCAGATGGATTCTATTGGGTTACCGGTCCGGAAGGTTTGGCAACAGACAATCAATCAAACTATAATAATACGCCTATCGGCACAGGAACCAAATTCTGGGATACTTCCTCGACGGATGTACAAAAAGATTCCAACAATTATGGGCAAAGCGTTTTTGGCGAAGCACATTGGTCTACCAATTTAGTTGGTCATCAGCCTGATGATAATGGTCCGTTCCTTACTGTTGGCTATGGTAGTGATAACCAGTGGGACGATGCTAATTTTGGTGGTGAAACTACTGTTGGCTTTGTGCGTGAAACCAACCTGGCCAATTCCAGTCTGAAGATTAATACAGGAAGCGGTGCAGTCAATCTGCAGGGAAACATTGGTGGAAGCCAGAAGCTTGACACGGTTACTGTCAATACTACAGGCAATGTAACAACTGGTGGCTCTAAAGTTACAGATTACAATATGGGTACTATCCATGCAGACCATGGCGTCACCATCAATGGCGAAAATGTAACAATTGGCGGACGCATCTCTTCTGGTGCGTCTACAGAAACTGTAAATACCGATACTTCCGCGGTTACAGATAATGTGACTATTACCGCTGCAGGAACCCTCACTGTACATGGTATTACAGCCAATGGCAAGACTGATGCTCATGGTAATGTAACTAAGGGCGGCAAAATCAAGTTAACATCGACTGCTGATAATGGAATCATTAAACTTGAAAGCACTGATAATAGTAATAAAAATGATTATACCGATGAACAAAAGAATAAATATGAAGGTGATAAGGAAAAAGATAATGGTACACTAATTGCGGCCAGCTCTGAAAAGGGCGCTGTAGTGGTGGATGCACAAGGAACTAAAGGGGCTTTCGTGAATAAAACAAAAGGGACTAAAGGTATTGATACTGCGGGCACCTGGCTGATTTACAGCGCTTCGCCTGATAAAGATAACTTTGGGACCAATCTGAACAGTAAAACTGATGCTGAGTGGACGGCAACATCCGGTGATAATGTCAATGATGCCAATAGTAGCGGCAAAAAGATGCATGTCTATGGCCCGACAGATTCCACGACAACTACCGGAAAGTACGTTTTCCAGGTGCAGCCTGTCATTACCGTTTCTGGTGCAGATACCACTAAAACCTATGGCGTAGAGTGGGAAACCGATGATCTGAAGAAGTTGATTTCTTACAGTGCTTCCTATGTAAACAGTGATAATATACCTATTGATGTTGCTACTGGCAAAGACCAGGCTGGCAATGCGTTTACCAATGCTTTCATGGAAAATGAATACAAGAACTATATCAGCAATGCTGATGGAACAAAGATTGGCGAAAGCAATATCACGTATGGTAGCCTTGGCAAAGAAAAAACTGCTGACCGTAAAACTGGGGATAAAGTAGATACCAATCAGAGTCCTATTCTTGCTAAATCTGACAACGCTCAGGCTATTTATAATTTGTCCGTTAAGAAAGCGAGTGATGATGTAACGGGTATCCATGGTTATGATGTAGATACCAAAGATGGCAGCATTGAAATCATTAAGAGAAAAGTGACCATTAACCAGGATGGTACTATCACTTATGGGTCTAAAGATGGTATAAAATATGGTACTGCAACTGATGTAAAATCTACAGATACTACTAAAGCAGAAGGACTGACTAATGGAGATACGATTGGCTCTGTTACCATGACAATCAGTAAAGAGTACCAGAATAACAAAGGTACCCGCAATACTGGTGATGCCGGTCAATATGACCTAACAACAGACGGAACTGATACACATATTGTGAATAATGGGAAAGATGTATCGGCTAACTATGATATCAGCGGCAGTGGCACTCTGATTGTTGATAAAGCGACATTGACGCTCGATACGGGGAGCACGACAAAGTCTTACGGTGATGCGACAGGTGTCAAGTATTTCCTTACGGATAAAGAAAAAAATTATACTCTTAGTGGTTTTGTCAATGGTGATCAGGATAATAGCGATATACAGAACACCATCCGCAGTCAGATTACCAGTGTGACGAATACGTCGGATGCCTTCGTGGATGATACACATACCAATAATGTCCTTGATGGCGGTAAAAGCGGTTATAGTATCACGACGACGGTTAGCCAGAGTCCTGACCTGAAGAATTATAATGTCGTTGCGAAGCAGGGGAATACAGTCACATTGACCCCTGTCACGGTGACCATCAATGGTGGCATGACGCAGACATATGGCGATGCTACTAAGACATTAGCAACTCCTGATGTTACGACAACGGTTGACGGGAAGTCGGTCAAAGGTTTGGTCAATGGTGATACTTTAGGTGATGTTTCCTATAAGATCAAGTCGGATGGTGACTATCATACGAGCCAGGGAACCCGTACTACAGCTGATGCAGGTACCTATTCCGGCGAATGGCTTACGACAGGTGCTGTCATCAATCATGGTGCTCTGACGGATAAGTTAGGGACAGAAGCGACTGGCAACTATATCGTTACCGGCAGTGGCGACATCCATGTCGAGAAGGCAACTCTGACGGTCAATGCAAAAGACTTCACGCAGACCTATGGCAATGCTGAGGGTGTGCAGAATGATGCAAATACGGCGTATGAGGTCACTGGCTTTGCCAATGGCGATGATGCTGAAGCGAAGAAGACTGCTTTGGAAGATCAGATTACCGTCAAGATGGATGCTACAGACGCCCTTAAGGATAATAATCAGCATACCAAAGATGTGAATGCGGAAGGGTATACCAATAAAGTTGTTTCGGCTAGTGGCAATCTCTCGAATGGTGAATTGAATAACTATAAGGTTACGGTTGGCACAACAGCCAAAGTCTACCTGACTCCGGCAGAAATCCATCTGAAGCTCAATGACGTATCCACCACCTACGGTACAGCTTTCGCTACCAGCAAGTACGGCTATGATGCCAGCAAGCTGGTCATGGCCAATGGGGACAGCACGGATGTAGTGACGAAAGTCATTGGCAACGGGGATATCACCTACACCAACACCGGGGACGTTGCGGATCCGGATAAGATCGCCAAGGGCGCCAAGACCCAGGATGCGGGTACTGGATATCAACTGACCGGGACTACAAAGAAGACCCTGAAGAACTACACCGTTAAGATCGACGGAGCCGTTGCTTCCATTGACAAGGCCACCTTGAAACTGAAGGTGGGGGACCACATCGAAGCTTACGGGGCTGCGGACAAAGTGGGAGCGGATCTGAAGCAAACGGAAGTCACCGGGGAACAGAACGGGGATGACTTGGCAGATTTGGTTTCTGAAATCGGCATCCACAACACCTCTGAGGCCCTTTTGAGCGACACCCGGACCAATGATGTGAAGTACAAGGCGGACGGCAGCCCGGACAGCTACCGGATCGATACCAAGCTGGATAAAGACACGCTGAAGAACTACAATCTGGAACTGTCCAAAGGGACCATGACCCTGACCCCTGTGGAAGTCACCGTGGACAATGAAATGATTCAGACCTATGGTTCAAAGGACCGCTCTTTCAAAGAGGTTGTGGATCCGGGTCTTGTCAATGGGGACAAGATTTCTACGGATGGCCTGAAGATGGCTCCCAAAGCTGGTGGCAAATATGAGACCAGTAAAGGCAACCGGACTACGGCGGATGCCGGGATCTACAAGGATGACCTGGCATTCAGCGGCGGCGGGATCGTCCATGCAGATGGGACGACCGATGCCAGCAAGAACTACAAAGTCACCATCAAAGGGGACATCATCGTCAACAAAGCCCCGCTTTATGTCAATACGGATGATATCCTGACGTACTATGGTGTCGTCAAGAATACCCAGTCCCGTGTCACGGGATTGACCAATGGTGACCAGGCAGATGGTATTCAGTATGGTTATGGCGATTATGGTCATGGTTATCTGAATGGCAATACGACGACCAATATGCCTGGGAACTATGCGTTTGGCACAAGCCTCAGCGGTCCGTATTTCTTGAAAAACTATAATATCATTGGTGGCAATGCTAACCTGCAAATTATCCAGTCCAAGCCGGACCAGACGACGCATTACGTTGAAGGCGCCCGCCGTCCGCAGGATAAGATTGAAGCGGCTCTGCCGGTCTTCCGCGTCGATGCCAGCGGTGTCGTAAAACAATACGGGACGTATGGCATTGAAAGCCAGAGTCAGGCCGTCACCTTGTCACCGACAGGGATGCGGATGCCAGAACCGAATCAGACATCGACTCAGGACCGCAAGTATTTGACGACTTTAAAGACGGCCCATGGTCATGGCACGTTCCGTTTGGAATACAACGGTGTCGTCCTCCGCGTCATTCCTGTCGACCCGGCAGCCGAACAAATCGTTGAAGCCGGCGACAAACTGAAAAACGTCGCCCTGTCGGAACAGGCGCTCCACGCCGCCTATATCCAGATGGGACTCGACCTGGTCAACCTCAAAGGTGTTTATATTTATATGGCGCCGATGTGAGGACGCAGTTCGCAGGCCGCCTTGGACTCAGATGCGGCTTTGCCGCGACAGATTCATGATTGTATTACGACCGCGTGCCATTCGTCATAAATTCCGGCTAGGCACAGGATTCATGGCGGGACGCCTTTTAGGCGTCCCCTACGGTATCGCAGTCAGGCGATGGAAAAGAACGCAGTCACGGTTATTTACGGAGTTCAAAAGCGGGCGCGCCACGTGCACGCCCCTACGAGTCAGATGCGGCTGTGCCGCAACAGACTCAAATTGACAACGACGCTTCGGGAAGCCCTCAGCGCGTAGCGGGCCGCCCGCCGCTGCTATCCGTTGGGGGAATCGTCCTGCATCGGATGGGACAAAAAGGCTCTGGGACGGCCCCTACGGTATCGCATACAGGCGATGAGTTGATATTTACTGCAAACTGCAAACGCAAAACGAGGCTGTCTTGGTGGGCAGCCTCGTTTGCCGTCTGCCACCTGCGGCATTGGCTCCGAGGCTTGCAAAATATGGCAAAAGGTGATTAAATTATATATGTGTTGAATTTTGACAAACGATTCCGATTTGTCACGCTAAAAATATCTGCAAGGAGTGTCAGTATGAAAATCAGTGCCGAAGAAATAAAGAAGATCGCACTGTTGTCCCGCCTGGAAGTCAAGGAAGACCAGATGGAAACGGTCGGGAAACAGCTGAACGACATTTTATCGTACATGGATCTCTTGAGCCAGGTCGATGTGACCGATGTCAAACCGACGGCCCATGCCGTATCTATGTCCAACGTCATGCGCGACGACGTTCCCCAGCCGTCGCTGGCCAATGAAAAAGCGCTTCAGAATGCGCCGGAACAGGCTGATGGCTATTTCAAAGTTCCGAAAGTCATCCAGGATTAACAGGGAGGCGTATGTATGTTAACAATCCATGAACTGCATGAAAAACTGGTCAACGGCGACGTATCGGCTGTCGAATTGACCAAGGCTTTTCTTGCACATAAAGATACAGTAGAACCGAAAGTACAGGCATTCTTGTCGGATAACCGCGAATATGCCCTGGAAGCGGCTGTCGCTGTCGATGCTAAAATCGCAGCTGGCGAAACGATCAGTGACCTTGCCGGTGTCCCCGGTGCCATTAAGGATAACATCTGCATCAAAGGCCAGAAGGCTACGTGTGCTTCGAAGATGTTGGAAAATTTCAAATCGCCGTACAATGCGACGGTCATCGATAAATTGATGGCAGCTGATTACGTCAGCCTGGGCAAGACCAACATGGACGAATTTGCCATGGGCAGCTCGACGGAAAACTCGGCTTTCCAGCTGACTCACAATCCGTGGAACCTCGATTGCGTCCCCGGCGGTTCTTCCGGCGGTTCGGCGGCTGCTGTCGCTTCGGGTGAAACGGTCTGGGCCCTCGGCTCGGATACAGGCGGATCCGTCCGTCAGCCGGCTTCCTACTGCGGTGTCGTCGGCCTCAAACCGACATATGGTCTCATTTCCCGTTACGGCCTCATCGCCTTCGCTTCGTCCCTGGACCAGATCGGTACCTTCACGAATGACGTCGAAGACTGCGCCATCGTCCTCAATACTATCGCCGGCCACGACGCCAAGGACTCGACGTCCATTCCCCAGGCTGAAAAAGACTATAAACAGGCTTTGGTCAATGACGTCAAGGGTATGAAAATCGGCGTCCCCGAAGAATTCTTCGGCGAAGGCCTCGATGCTGACTGCCGCAAGGCTTTGGAAGACGCTATCGAAACGTATAAGAAACTCGGTGCCGAAATCGTACCGGTCAGCATGCCGCACATGAAATACGGTATCGCTGCGTACTATATCATCGCGCCGGCCGAAGCAAGCTCCAACCTGGCCCGTTACGACGGCGTCGGTTTTGGTATGCGCGTCGACGGCAAGGATATCGTCGACATGTACATCAAGACCCGTACTGAAGGCTTTGGCGACGAAGTCAAACGCCGTATCCTCCTCGGGACCTACGTCCTCAGCTCGGGCTATTACGATGCCTATTATCTGCGGGCTATGAAAGTCCGTACCCTGATCAAACAGGACTACGACGAAGCTTTGAAGAAATGCGACGTCCTGCTCACGCCGACGGCGCCGGACACAGCCTTCAAGATTGGCCAGAACAGCGACAATCCGCTGGCTATGTACCTCGGCGACGTCTGCACGGTTACGTTGAACCTGGCTGGTCTGCCGGGCCTCAGCATTCCCTGCGGCTACAAAGACGGCCTGCCCATCGGCATGCAGCTCATCGGCAAGGCCCTGGACGAAGCCACACTGCTTCGCGTGGCCTATACGTTTGAACAGAATCGGACGGACCTTCGCAAGCCGTCGCCCATGGGGGAGGTTGAACTTTAATGAAATATGAATCCGTTATCGGCTTGGAAGTCCATGTCGAATTAAAAACGAAAACGAAGATTTTCTGCGGCTGCAGCACAGAATTCGGTGCCGAACCGAATACCCACGTCTGCCCGGTCTGCTTAGGCCTGCCCGGCGTCCTGCCCGTACTCAATAAAGAAGTTCTGCATTATGCCGTCAAAGCCGGCCTGGCCCTGCATTGCGACATTCTGCCGTTCAGCAAATTCGACCGCAAGAACTACTACTATCCGGATTTGCCGAAGAACTTCCAGACGTCCCAGTTCGACCTGCCGATCTGCAAAGGCGGTTACATCGACATCGACGTCGACGGCAAACAGCGCCGCATCCATCTGACCCGTATCCACATGGAAGAAGACGCAGGCAAGCTCGTCCACAGCGGCGGCAGCATCGCTAACTCCGACTCGACCAGCGTCGACTATAACCGGACGGGTGTACCTCTCCTGGAAATCGTCGGCGAACCGGAACTGCGCAGCGGTGCCGAAGCCAGAGCCTATCTGGAAAAACTGCGCTCCATCATGCAGTATCTCGGCGTTTCCGACTGCCGTCTGGAAGAAGGCAGTATGCGCTGCGACGCCAACATTTCTGTCCGTCCCGTCGGTTCGGATAAATTGGGGACCAAGACGGAAATCAAGAATATCAACTCCTTCAGTGCCGTCCAGAAGGGCATTGAATACGAAGCCGTCCGCCAGGCACAGATTCTCGACGAAGGCGGCACCATCCAGCAGGCTACGCGCGGCTGGGATGAAGCCAAGGGCATTACCATCCTCCAGCGTGTCAAGGAAGGGGACAGCGACTACCGTTACTTCCCGGAACCGGACCTCATTCCTATCGAAGTCTCGCCGGAATACATCGAACAGGTCCGTCAGGAACTGCCGGAAATGCCCGATGCCCGCTGCCAGCGCTTCCAGGATGAACTGGGCTTGTCCGAATACGATGCCAACTTGCTGACCCTGGAAAAACAGACGGCTGATTACTTCGAAGCTGTCGTCAAAGAAGGCGTCGACGCCAAAGAAGCCGCCAACTGGATGCTCGGTGAATTCGCTAAGAAACTGAACGAAGAAAACATCGGCATCACGGCTTCGCCAGTCAAACCGGCTGACCTGGCTGGTCTCTTGAAGCTCATCGCCAAAGGGACCATCTCCGGCAAGATCGCCAAGAAAGTCCTGCCGGAAATGTGGGAATCCGGCAAATCGGCTGATGTCGTCGTCAAAGAACAGGGCCTGGTCCAGATTACTGATACAGGGGCCCTGGAAGACATGGTCAAGAAAGTCATCGCCGCCAACCCGCAGTCCGTGGCTGACTACAAGGCAGGCAAGAAGAAAGCCATCGGCTTCCTCGTCGGCCAGATTATGAAAGAAACCAAAGGCCGGGCCAACCCGGGCGTCGTCAACCAGCTGTTGACTAAGAATTTGCAGTAAAAGAAAAAGGGACTAACCACTTAAAAGGGCTTGTCGTCGTGCGACAAGCCCTTTTTTCTATCATTCTTCCGGATGGAGCAGTTTGTGGATAGCTGTACTGGTCGGCAACGTTTCTGTTTCTTCGCCGTCTGTCGTGTAGAGCAGGGGTGCGCCGAAGGTGTCACCGCGGAGCATGGCTTCCTTGGCAATTTTGCCGATAGGATGGGGGATGACCGTTGCGTCATGATGGGCTTCGTGGAAGGCTTTGGCCGCATCTTCCAGGGCCTGGATGTCTTCCTGAGTCTGGACGGGGACGGCCAGTTCAAAGGTCTTGGCTTCCAAATCCCAGCGGCTTTCCATCTTCTGGACTAATTCATCGGCCTTTGCGCCTTGGTCAGCACGGATGACGATGATGGGGACACTGCCCAGGTCGACGGCCTGGCCGGCGATATCGTCGATATCATCTTCGTCGAGGCTGCCTTCGATTTTGACCGCGTCGATGAGGGCCGAGCGGATGGCAAAGCGCAGAATCGTGGCATAATCGTTGTCGGTCTGATACATTTCCGGCAGCTTGCTCTTATCGCAGGAAAAGAGTACCGACGGCTGTTCTGCGTCACGGGCGATGAATAACAAGGCGTTCCAGAGCTGGGACAAATTGATGGTGCCGTTGAAGAGGCCGGCATCAAAAGCAATCATGTCATAAGGTTTCTTCAAAATTTCGTCGATCCGGTCCTGCAAATCCTCAATGGTTTCACATTCCAAAGGAACGGCGATAAAAGGATGATCCGATTCAAAATGAATACTCATTGCACTAGGCATAACGTATATTACCTCCTAAGTCGTATTACCTTTATTGTACTCGGAATATGACATATTTGCAATGGCTCCGGGCGGGACCAGCCTCTCATCACAAATCCCTCTAAAATGGTTGCCAAATAGGTGTAAATCACGGTATAATGTGGTATTGAAGGCATTTATACATATATGAAAGGGAGTTACATCGATGGATAACGAAACGACCAAGAATTTTATTGAAAATATTATCGATGAAGACAACGAAAAGAATACATATGGCAAGCGGGTACATACCCGTTTCCCGCCGGAACCGAATGGCTATCTCCACCTCGGCCACGCCAAGTCGATTTGCCTGAATTTCGGCATTGCCAAGAAATATGGCGGACTGACGAATCTCCGTTTTGATGATACCAATCCGTCCAAGGAAAATACGGAATATGTCGAATCGATCAAGCGCGATGTCAAATGGCTCGGCTTCGATTGGAATGACCGCATGTTCTATGCTTCGGATTATTTCGATAAGCTCTATGAATATGCCAAGAAATTGATCCGCCTGGGCAAGGCTTATGTCGATGACCTGTCGGGCGATGAAATCCGCGAATACCGCGGCACGTTCAATACGCCGGGGAAGGAAAGCCCGTACCGCAACCGCAGTGTCGAAGAAAATCTCCAGCTCTTTGAAGAAATGAAGGACGGCAAGTATGCCGATGGGGAAAAGGTCCTGCGCGCCAAGATAGATATGGCCAGCCCGAACCTCAATATGCGCGACCCCGTCATTTACCGTATCGTCCATGCTTCGCATCACCGGACGGGCGACAAGTGGTGCATCTATCCGATGTACGACTTCGCTCATCCTGTATCGGACGCCATCGAACGCATTACACATTCTATCTGCACGCTGGAATTTGAAGCCCATCGTCCGCTGTACAACTGGGTCCTCGAAGACTGGGACGATCCGGAAGGCCAGAAACCGCGGCAGATCGAATTTGCCCGCCTGAATGTCACCAACATGATCACGAGCAAGCGCAAACTGCGTCTCCTCGTCGAAAAGGGCATCGTCAGCGGCTGGGATGACCCGCGTATGCCGACCATTTCCGGTATCCGCCGCCGCGGCTACACGCCGGAATCGATCCGTGATTTCTGCGAACGCATCGGCGTCGCCAAGGCTGACAGCCTGGTCGATATTTCTCTCTTGGAATACTGCATCCGCGAAGACTTGAAGCTGAAAGCACCGCGCCTGATGACGGTCATCGACCCGATCAAGGTCGTCCTCACCAACTATCCCGACGGCAAGACGGAAACGATGATAGCCGACAACAACCAGGAAAATGAAGCCATGGGTACGCGTGAAATGACGTTCAGCAAGAACCTCTACATCGAACGCAATGACTTCATGGAAGAACCGGTCAAGAAATTCTTCCGCCTGGCTCCGGGCAAGGAAGTCCGCCTCAAATATGCATACATCATCAAGTGCGAAGAAGTCATCAAGGACGAAGACGGCAACATCGTCGAACTGCACTGCACGTATGATCCGGAAAGCAAGAGCGGCAGTGGTGCCAACGCCAACCGCAAGGTCAAAGGGACTCTGCACTGGGTCAACGCAGAAGACGCTGTCGATGTCGAAACCCGCGTCTATGATTATCTCCTCAAGGACGATGGCAGCGAAGAAGAAGGGGAAAGCAAGGATTTCCTCGACCAGATCAATCCCCACAGCCTCGATGTATACCACAGCAAGGCTGAAAAGGCATTGGCAACGTACCACGTAGGTGATAAGTTCCAGTTCCTGCGCCAGGGCTATTTTGTCATTGATCCCGATACGACGGCAGACCATTTCGTCGTCAACCGCATCGTCGGCCTCCGCGATACGTGGGCTAAAATGCAGAAAAAGAAAAATCAATAAGGTCATTTATTAAAAAAGGGGCTGCCTTTCTCAGAATGGATTAGAATTTCATGAGAAAGGGCGGCCCCTTCGTATCTTTCGTGTATAATGGAGGTAGTCCATGAAAACCCCTGGTTCACACAGCCTGCTGTTCTTTTTTATCTTTCTCATCGTCGGCGGCATCCTCGGTGGTATCGTCGGGGAAGCGTTGTATGCGGTCCCGGCCTTGAAGGGCATCCTGCCGGCGCTGACGCAGCATTATGAAATCTTGAATATCCAGAATATTCACCTCAATCTTTATCTCATGGAATTGCAGTTTGGCATCCACCTGGCTCCGAACATGCTCAGCATCATCGGCGTCATCCTGGCAGCCATCCTCTTCCGTCATCTTCAGTAATTTAGGAGGGATTACATGCTTATCTTAGCTTCTGGTTCGCCCCGTCGCCGCGAACTGTTGACGCAAATCGGCGTCGCCTATATGGTCAATCCGAGTACGTATAATGAAGAATCGCCGAAAAAGAAGGACCCGGAAAAATACGTCCAGGCCCAGGCTCTGGGGAAAGCCCGCGATGTAGCCGAGAAATTCCCGGGCCAGTGGGTCCTGGGGGCCGATACGATCGTCGCCATCGATGGGGAAATGCTGGGTAAACCCAAGAATGAAGCGGCGGCCATCGAGATGCTCCGCGAATTATCGGGCAGGAAACATTCCGTCTATACGGGCATCGCTCTGATAAATGGCCACAAGGAATACACGAAGGTCGTCGAAACGAAGGTCTGGTTCCGACGGCTCAGTGAAAAGGAAATCAAAGCCTATGTCGCTTCCGGGGAACCGCTGGACAAAGCCGGTGCCTATGGCATACAGGGCCGGGCTGCGGCTTTCGTCGATAAAATCAACGGTTCCTATACCAATGTCGTCGGCCTGCCCTTGTCCCAGGTATGCAAGTTGTTCCACAAGGCCAAGGTCCATGTATGAGCGATCCTTTCCGCAACCTCGCTGTTTGTGAGAAACCGCGGGAAAAATTCCTCCGTCACGGCCCGGCCGCTGTGACCGATCAGGATTTGCTGGCGATTTTATTGCGGACGGGTACGAAGGGACAATCCGTCCTCGATGTGTCGCGGCAGGTCCTCCATTCCCTACCAGGGGAAAATATTTGTTATCTCAGCGATGCCAGTATCGGTGACCTCTGCCAGATTCCCGGTATCGGGACGGACAAGGCCGTCACGGTCTGTGCCGCTGTCGAGCTGGGACGGCGCATTTCCCGGCAGCATGTCAAGGAAGCGGCACCCGATTTCAGTACGCCCCAGGCCATTGCCGGCTATGTCATGGAAGACCTGCGCTTTTTGCCGCAGGAACAGTTCGGCGCCGTCTATTTATCGACGAAGAACCAGCTCATCGCCTATCGGACTTTGACCATCGGTACGATCAACGCCAGCCTGGCCAAGTCGCGGGAGGTTTTCCGTTATGCTTTGCGCTACAATGCGGCGGCGGTCGTCCTGGTCCACAACCACCCGTCGGGGAACCCTGAACCGAGCCACGAGGACATCGTCGTCACCCAGCGCATTGCCGATGCCGGCCAGATCATGGAAATCCCCGTCCTCGACCATATCATCATCGGCGACGGGACTTTCGTCAGCCTTTGTGAACGCGGATACGTGTAAAGACAAATGTATCAAGACAAATGACAGGGTTTCATGCTATAATGGATGTAAAATACCGTCCGTCTGCAAAAGGGAAATTTGCAGTGCGGTCTCTGAGGTGAGCCTTATGATTCTTTACTTTTCAGGAACGGGAAATTCATTATATGTGGCCAAGAAACTGGCTGAACTGACCGGTGATACGGCGGTGCCCATTTCGGCTATCCACGAACGGTGCCAGCGCATCCAGGACCGCATCATCGGCTTCGTCTTTCCCGTCTATTTCGGGGACCTTCCTGACCCCGTACAGGATTTCATCAGACAAGTCCGGTTCCAGAAATCGACGTATTTCTATGGCATCGCCACCTGCGGCAGTACGGCCGGCCGGGCACTCAAGACGATGGACCGGATTTTGCAGCGCCAGCAGTGTGCCTTGTCGTATGGCGCCGTCTTGCCGATGATCGCTAACAGCACCATCGCGTCGCGCCGCCATATCCGCTATGACACGAACCGCCTGGACCACGCCGATGAGCTGATTGCCGCTGCCGCCGATAAGATACGCAGGCAGATCCGGGATACCGACGCCATCCGTTCGTCTGCATCGGCCTGGCTCATGAACCTGGGCCTGGTCCGCCGTGCCGGGGAACGCTGGCTGACGCCTTCCGTCGACGGGGAACGCTGCATTGCCTGCGGCCTCTGCGCCCGCATCTGCCCCGTGAGCAATATCATCTGTACGGCCAAACGAGCCGTCATCGGGTCCCATTGCAGCCATTGCCTGGCCTGTGTCCACTGGTGTCCCCATCAGGCCGTCACCGTCCATGGAAAAAAGGTCCTCGCCGAAGACCAGTACCACCATCCCGACGTCACCGCCGCCGACATGACGCGGCGATAAGAGAAAAAGGGCCCTGTCGCACGAAGGCTTCTGCCATCATGCGAGATTCCTTTTCTTAAATGTTTGAGGTTTGATGTATGATGTTTGAGGCGATGGCTTTTAAATTTTGTCTCATCCACATCAAACATCAAACTTTCAACTTCAAACACAAAAAGGCGCTGTCTTCATAGGACAGCGCCTTTTTCACCCGGCACCCTTATTTCCAGACGAGGAGCAGGGAGGCACCGAATTCTTTTTTGAATTGTTTGCTCAGTTGTTTCATTTCGTAGTCGGCCGCGTTGTATGTCGAGCCCGGTGTCGTCGTGAGGATCATGACGGCGACGTTTTCGGCCAGCGTGACTTCGACGTTGGTGACGATTTGTTCATACGTCAGGTCCGACGCTTCGGCCAGGGCCAGGATGGTCGAGAGCTTGCGGATCATAATCCAGTCTTCAGCCGAGGCCATGTTGGCATAGCGGTAGGCCCGGATGATCTTGCGGCTGATGCCGTGGTGGAAGCCGGCGATGAAGCCGGTAATGATCTGTTCGACCTGGGTCAGGCCGTAGAGCGGAGCGTGGGCGATCATGAAGGCCGAGTGGCGGGCGTGATTGTAGAAGTTGACAATCTTGCCGACGTCGTGCATGCGGGCTGCCGTCTGCAATAAGAGGCGTTCCCGCGGACCGTAGCCGTGGAGGGGCTGGAGCTGGTCGAAGAGCTGCGTTGCGATGCGCGTGACCTGGTCGTAGTGGGCCTGGTTGATGATGACGCCGCTCAGGGTCCCGAGGAAGTTCTTGACGCTGAAATCGAGGATGTCGTCGAAGCGAGGCGAGGGTAGGTGGCAGTAGGAGGCATAATATTCATAGAACAAGCCTTCGCGGAGACCGCAGCCGCTGACGACCATTTCCGGACTGCCCGTCATGTCGAAGATGGTCTTGATGACGGCAGCACCAGCGACGATGAGGTCTGACCGTTCGCTGGACAGCCCGGCGATTTTCTTGCGGTTGGCGCTGGTCCGCGTCGTGATTTCCTGGTACAGGCCTTCGAAGTGGTCCAAGGGCATGATGTAGTTGTGGAGCTTCGACAATTCGTAATTCGTCGCCCGCTGGTCCATCTTGGCGAAATTACGGGCTGTGCCGCCGATGCCGACGATGGGCAGGTGGATGTCCTGAATCCAGGGGACGGCGGCCATTTTTTTGCGGACGAATTTCATCAGGCTGGCAATGGCGTCGGCGTCCGGGTTGCCCTGGGTGCCGAATTTTTCAGTCAGCGTGACGGCGCCGATGGGGACCGACAGAGAATGAACGGCTTCGCCATTGCGGACCAAGGTCATTTCGACGCTGGCACCGCCCAGGTCGAAGATGAGGAAATCTTTCATGGCAATGGTGTTGATGACGCCGAGATAACCCAAGTACGCTTCGCGTTCGCCGCTGATGACTTCCATCGTGATGCCCGTTTCCGTATTGATGCGCTGCAAGAAGGCTTCGCCGTTGCTGGCATTGCGGACGGCTGCTGTCGCGACAGCCCGGCATTCATGGATATCCATGACTTCCATGATGTGTTTATAGACGTGCAGGCAGGTCAGGGCCCGCTGCATCCCTTCTTCGCTGATGACCCCGGTCTGGCTCAGGCCGTGGCCCAGGCGGATGGCTTCCTTTTCCTGGTAGAGCAGGGAATAGGACTGGTTGTCGGCAATCTGCATGACGACAAAGCGGATGGAGTTAGAGCCCATGTCGATGATGGCTAATTTTTCCATGGTATACCTCATTTCTGCGGATGCTTATCAAGTTTATCGTTTACCTTTCCATTATACTACAGATTACTGGTAAAACAAAGAGACGCCGGGGCCGAAAGATAAGCGGAAAATGCCCGTCAGTCCTTGAGGAACAGTGGACAATATGGGGATTTCCCATTATAATAGAACTACTTATAGCCATTCTATGAGGTTAGCCAAAAAGGGGGATTTTATCGATGAATTTTAGAAGTACACGATCTGACGAATGTGTTTCGCCGTCTTATGCACTCTTGCATGGGCTGGCTGCTGACGGAGGCCTTTATGTACCGGAATCATTCCCGGAAAATGTCCTGTCTTATAAAGACTTGGCCGGCAAATCCTATCAGGACATCGCCGAAGCCGTCTTGTCCCATTTCTTTACGAATTTCACGGCGGAAGAACGGAAGCAGATGATCGCTTCGGCCTACAATGATACGACTTTCCGCGATGACCGCATCGTACCGCTCCATTCCATCGATACGGATTTGTCCATTGCCGAACTGTTCCACGGCCGGACGCTGGCCTTCAAGGACCTGGCCCTGTCGTTGTTCCCGTACTTGCTGACGGCGGCCAAGAAGCAGGAAAAAGAAGACCGGGATATCCTCATCCTGACGGCGACCAGCGGTGACACGGGTAAAGCCGCCCTGGAAGGGTTCAAAGATGTACCCGGTACGAATATCATGGTCTTTTATCCCAGCGAAGGCGTCAGCCCCATGCAGAAGCAGCAGATGCAGAAGCAGGAAGGGGACAATGTCAAGGTTTCGGCCATTTACGGCAATTTCGACGACGCTCAGAGCTTCTTGAAACGCGTTTTCACCAGCGCCGAAGTCAATGCCTATGCCAACGAAAAAGGCGTCCTCTTCTCCAGCGCCAACTCCATCAACATCGGCCGCTTGTTCCCGCAGGTCGCTTACTATGTATCGACGTATGTCTCCCTCGTCGATAATGGCGCCATCAGCGAAGGCGAAACATTCGACGTCATCGTCCCGACAGGGAATTTCGGCAATATCCTGGCCGGCTATTTCGCCAAGAAAATGGGCATCCCCATTGGCAAACTGATCTGTGCATCCAATCAGAACAAGGTCCTGGCCGACTTCTTTGAAACCGGCGTCTACGATATGAACCGCGATTTCTATACGACGTCGAGCCCGTCTATGGACATCCTCTTGTCGAGCAACTTTGAACGCTTCTTGTTCTACGTCGCCGGCCAGAATGCCCAAAAGGTCGCCCAGTGGGAAAAAGACCTGCTGGAAACGGGGAAGATGAGCGTTTCGGAAGCGGAATTGAAGACCCTCCGCCAGGAATTTGAAGGCGGCTGGATCGACGATGACGAAACGAAGGCTGTCATCAACCACGTCTACAATGATTTTGGCTATCTCCTCGATCCCCATACGGCGGTCGCTTACGGCGTCGGCATGAACCGCCACCGCCAGGGCCTGGACGAAGGCCGCCACACTGTCGTCATGGCGACGGCTCATCCCTATAAATTCCCGCCGGTCATCTGCGAAGCCCTGGCCCTGCGCCAGAGCGATGATCCCTTCGACATGCTGGCCGACATCAGCAGCGTCACGGGCATTGCCCTGCCCAAGCCCCTGGCTGATCTCAAGGACAAACCGGTCCGTTTCAGCGATTCCATCGACAAAGAAGACATGAAGAAAGCCGTCCTGGCTTTTGTCGACGCCATTGCTGCCAAGCGCTAGGAAAAGAGGCCTTTGGTTTGAGTAAAGGGGTTATTTACGCTATCTTATCGGCCCTGGCCTTCAGTATCCAGAATGTCATCGTAAAAGAATTGTCCTATACGACGAGCACTGGGGAAATCGCGTTCTTCCGCGGCTTCCTCAGTGCCCTTCTGATATTGGGACTCATGCGCATCCAGCATGTACATCTGTCGAAGCAGGACATACCGACGCTGACCCTGCGCGGTGTCCTCGGCGGCATCGGCATGATCTGCATCTTCTATGCCCTCCGCGGCATGCCCTTGGCCGACGTATCCATCATCTCCCAGTTGTCAGCGTTCTTCGTCATGCTCTTCGCGGCGCTTTTCTTAAAGGAAGTCCTGCCGCCTGGTTCGAAATTGCCGCTGCTCATCATCTTCATCGGCGGCTGCCTCGTCGTCCGGCCCTGGAATTTTTCGTCCTTCAACGTCTATTCCCTGTTCGCCCTGGGGCAGGCCGTCTTTGCCGCCGGTGCCTACACGCCGGTGAGCAAGCTCACCGGTTCCGGCCGTCATCACCCGTATGAAGTCGTCCTGTACTTCCTGGTCTGTGCCGCCCTGGCCGGCATCGTCCTCATGGCCCTGACCGGCGGCTTCGTCATGCCGGCTCATGGCGACTGGATCTATTATGGCGGCCTGGCGTTGTTCAGCGTCATCGCCCAGATCTGGATGACCAATGCTTATGCGACGGCCAATCCCGTCGTCGTCAGCTTCGTTTCCTATATCGGCGTCTTCTTCAACGCCCTCTGGGGCTTCGTCATCTTTGGCGAAATCCTGACGGGCCTGACCGTTGCCGGCGGCGTGCTCATCATCGGCGGGTCCATGTACCTGACCAAGCTCAAGCACGATAAGATCGCCGAAATGGCCAAGATGCAGGAACGAAAATAGAAAGAGGCATCCGAATGACTACGCAGCAGATTCATGAAACACATATCAAAATCGCTTTCTTTGCCGTTTTAGTGATCATGCTGGCCGCGATTTATGTGGCCATCCCTGACTTTTACCGCACGGTCTGGCAGCTGTCGACGAGCGGCAATATGCAGGGGACCATCGACTACCTGCGCTCCTTCGGCGCCTGGGCCGTCCTGGTCAGCATGATCATCGACATCGTCATCAACATCGTCGGCTTCCTGCCGTCCATCTTCATTTCCACGGCCAACGGCGTCCTCTTCGGCGTCGTCGGCGGGACCGTCGTCTCCTGGGTGGCCGAGACTATCGGCGTCATCATCAGCTTCTTCTTCATGCGGACCCTGTTCCGCCATAAGGCCAAGAAGGTCATCGAGAAGAGCCGCATGCTCAGCAAGCTCGACCACTACAGTACGTGGCAGGCCATGACCCTGGCCCGGGCCGTCCCGTATTCGCCGAACGGCCTGGTCACGGCCCTGGGGGCGCTGAGCCGCATCAGCTACCGCGACTATATCCTGGGCTGCTTCATCGGCAAATTGCCGTCTGTAGCCTGCGAAGTCCTGGTCGGCCACGACCTGGTCATGATGGAAGAACATTCTATGCGCCTGACCATCGTCCTCATCGTCATCGCCATCGTCTACGGCGGCCTGTGGTACTGGCATCGCCGTCAGCAGGCCAAGAAGGTCCTCCACAAGATTGCCGACGATCTCAAGGACGGCGAAGGCCGGAGTTAATTACGAAAGGATTGATCCTCATGGAAAGAGAATATAAATTAGCAGAACAGTATCATTTGCAGGGCAATAACTGTATCGAATCGGTCATCAAGACCTGTAACGATACGATGAACCTCCAGTTGCCGGACGTGGCCATCCGCATGGCTTCGGGCATGGGCGGCGGCATCGGCCGGTCGGGCTGTGTCTGCGGCGCTTTGAGCGGGGCCTGTCTGGTCATCGGCGCCCTCGTCGGCCGCCGGACACCGGACGAAAAGCCCTTGCCGGAAGTTTATAAATACACCAGCGAATTTCATGACCGCTTCAAACAGCACTTCGGCGCCACCTGCTGCCGGGCCCTCAATACCCTCAGCTTCGGTACGCCGGAATACCGCAAGCACTGCATCAAGATCACGGCTACCGCCGCCGACATGGTCTCCGACTTCATCGCCGAAAAAGGATTGTTGAAGTGATTTTAGTGGTTCGTATAACAAAAAAGCTGTCGCTTATGCGACAGCTTTTTTGTTAGCCACTAGCCCCCATCTCTTACAAGAAAATGTACTTCATGACGAAGATGACGGCCAGGCAGTACATGAGGAGGGAAATCTTTTCCCGTTTGCCTGTGAGCAGGTTGATGACGACATACGAGATGATGCCGAAGGAGATGCCTTCAGAGATGCTGTAGCAGAACGGCATGGCAATGATGGTGATGTATGCCGGAATGGATTCGCTGAAGTCATTGAAATCGATGCCGGCGACGGAGGTCAGCATGAGGAAGCCGACGATGACCAGGGCCGGTGCCGTAGCAAAGGCCGGGATGGCCATGAAGAACGGCGACAGGAAGAGGGACAAGGCGAAGAGGACGGCGACGCAGACTGCCGTCAGGCCCGTACGGCCGCCTTCGCTGACGCCGGTAGCGCTTTCGACAAAGGTCGTCGTCGTACTCGTACCGAGGACTGCCCCGATAGTCGTGGCGACGGCGTCGGCCAGGAGGGCGCCTTTGATGCGAGGCAGGCGGCCCCGTTCATCGAGCATGTTGGCCTTGGACGAGACGCCGATGAGCGTGCCCAACGTGTCGAAGATATCGACGAAGAGGAAAGCGAACATGACGACCAGGAAGTCCAGGCTGAAGACGCGGCTGAAGTCGAGCTGGCCCAGGATGGGACTCAGGCTGGCCGGAGCAAAGGCAGCGGCACCGCCGGACAGGTCGGGGATGACGCTGAACATCTTCATTTCCGGGTTGGGGACGTAGAGGCCGGTCAGTTCGCAGAGGATGGCCAGGATCCATGTGAAGAGGATGCCCCAGAGGATGTTGCCACGGACTTTCTTGACCATGAGGACGGCCGTGAAGACGATGCCGAGCATGGCCAGGAGGACCGTAATGCCGACGGTGTGGAAGGTCCCCGTAGCAGCGGACTGTTTGAACGAGAACAGGGCGATCTTGGTTGCCGGATTGGCGACGATGATCTGGGCGTTCAGCAGGCCGATGAGGGCGATGAACAGGCCGATGCCGGCAGAGACGGCTTTCTTCAAGGTAATAGGGATGGCGTTGAAGATGGCTTCGCGGACATTGGTCAGGGACAGGACGATGAAAATCAGGCCTTCAAAGAAGACGGCAGCCAGGGCCATTTCCCAGGTGTAGCCCATCTGCAGGACGACGGTAAAGGCGAAGAAGGCGTTCAAGCCCATGCCCGGTGCCAGGGCGAAGGGGTAGTTGGCAAAGAAGGCCATGCACAGCGTCCCGATGAAGGAGGCCAGGGCTGTCGCCGTGAGGACGGCGCCTTTGTCCATGCCGGCGGCACTCATGATGGTCGGGTTGACGGCCAGGATGTAGGCCATGGTCATGAACGTCGTGATGCCAGCCAGGATTTCCGTGCGGACCGTCGTGCCGTTTTCACTCAGGTGAAAGAACCGGTCGAGAAAGGACGGTTGGTTTTCCATAATACATTCACACTCCTTTTGAAATGAAACAAGTTGATACCCATACATGTACACACATAAAGCCAAAAAGACGACGGACATCAACTGAATATAATTATTATAGGGGGTTCTGCCTTTTTGAGCAACTATTTTGTCAAAAAAAGGAAATTTATGATACAATGAGTCCGAAAGAAAAAAATTTACGCCTTTGCCGAAGGGAAGGAGCACTTTATGACTATGACAGGGAATCTTTTAAAACGGCGCATTGCCGTAGCCCGGGGCCTGGAACCGGGGGACGTCGTCCTCAAGGACTGCCGGATCGTCGACGTCTATACACAGACCATCCGGACCGGGGATATCGTCGTGGCTGACGGCGTCATCGCCGGCGTCGGCGGCCCTTATGAAGGACGGGAAGTCATCGAGGCCCATGGGGCTTATGCTGCACCGGGCCTCATCGAAAGCCATATCCATATCGAGTCGTCTTATGTCAGCCCGGAAGAGTTCGGCCGCCTCGTCGTACCCCTGGGGACGACGACCGTCGTCGCCGACCCGCATGAAATCGTCAATGTCTGCGGCCTGGCCGGCCTGCGCTACATGATGGAAGCCGCAGAAAAGACGGCCCTGGACATCCGCTTCATGGTGCCGTCGTGCGTCCCGGCGACGCCGTTCGACCACAGCGGCGCTGTGCTGGAAGCCGACGATATGAAAGGGCCCCTGGCAGACGACCGCATCCTCGGCGTCGGCGAATTTATGAACTGCCCGGGCATCCTGAACGGCGACGATGCCGTCCTGGACAAGCTCGTCGCCGCCTATGAAGCGAAAAAGCCCATCGACGGCCACAGCCCCGGTATCTCGGGCAAGGACCTGCAGGCCTATGCATCGGCCCGGATCCGGACGGACCACGAATGTTTCACCTTGGATGACGTCGAAGCGCGCCTCCAGGCCGGTATATATGTCATGCTGCGCAACGGCTCGGCCTGCCATGACCTGCCCAACCTGGTCAAGGCCGTGACGCCGGCCAACCTGCGCCGGTTTCTGCTCTGCTCGGACGACCTTCATCCCAAGACGATTTTCGAGAAAGGCCACCTCAACGAACACCTGCGCCTCTGCGTCGCCGCCGGCCTGTCGCCGGAAGCGGCCATTACCATGGCGACCCTCAACGCCGCCGACTGCTATCACTTCGACGACCGCGGCGCCCTGGCACCGGGCAAGCGGGCGGACATCGTCCTCTTCGAGGATTTGAAGGACTTCAAGGCCCTGGCGACCTTCATCGGCGGCCGGAAAGTAGCCGAAAAAGGCCGGTACAGCCTGCCCTTTACGCGAGCCGATTACAGCGCCGTCGGCAGTTCCGTCTGCATTGCCGGCTTTTCTGAAGATAAATTGGTCATGCACCTGACATCGGACCAGGTCCGGACCATCGATATCCTGCCGGGAGGCGTCGTCACTGAAAAGGGGCAAGCTTCCATCCGGCGCGACGACCGCGGCGATTTCATCTACGACCCGCAGGCCGATATCGTCAAGGTCGCCGTCGTCGAACGCCATCACGGCACGGGCAACGTCGGCCTGGGCCTGCTGCGCGGTTACGGCCTGAAGCGGGGCGCCGTCGCCGTGTCCATTGCCCACGATTCGCATAACATCATCGTCGCCGGCACGAACAACGGGGACATGGCTGCTGCCGTCAAGGCCCTGGAAACCCAGAAGGGCGGCATGGCCATCGTCCTGGACGGACAGGTCCTGGCAGCCATTCCCCTGCCCATTGCCGGCCTCATGAGCGACCAGCCGGCAGCTGCCGTCGATGCCGCCATGGACGAGCTCTACGCTAAGGCCCATCATATCCTGGGCGTCAGCGATGAGGTCGACGTCATCATGACCCTTTGTTTCATGAGCCTGCCCGTCATTCCCAAACTGAAATTACTGGACACGGGCCTCTTCGACGTCGAAGCCTTCGATTTCGTTCCTGTTGAACTCGATTAGGAATATGGTGAAGGATACTAACACGTCGAATGGGAACAATGATGCAGAACCCTAATAGGGCAGACGTAAAAGGTATTGGCCGATAGCTTGACGACCATGCTATAATAAAAGGTAGAGTATCGTCGTGAGTGGGGAGGAATGTGAAAGTTGATACTTAGCAAAGCCTGTAAGACAAAAATGGCGGCCTTTTTGCTGGTTGTTATGGCCCTGGCGCCGGTCCAGGCCATTACACAGGAAGAAATGGTCTACGACCAGGTCAGCAAATATATCCGCGGCAGCGAAGCGGCGGCTATCGCCCAGGATATCTGCGATGCATCCTATATGTATGACGTCGACCCGATCCTGGTCACGGCTGTCTTTACGACAGAAAGCCATTTCGACAATTCTGCCGTTTCCGGTGTCGGCGCTGTCGGCATCGCCCAGCTCATGCCGGCTACGGCGGCCTCGCTCAACGTCAACCCGTACAACCGGCGGGAGAACATCTTTGGCGGCGTCAAATACCTCGGCCAGATGGTCGAACGCTACCGTACGTGGGACAAGCCCTTCGTCTATGCCGAAGCGGCCTATAATGCCGGCCCCGGTGCCGTCGACCGGGCCCGTGGCGTCCCGCATTATACGGAGACCATGAACTACGTCCAGACCGTCGAACAGACGCGGCGGGAAATCTGGCGCCTCGCCGGTCATGAAGCCATGGCCATGCAGCCCTATAAGCGGTCGGCCATGACGATGCAGGAAAAGGAAGCGCCGATTTTCCCGAGCCTGAAGGAATGGCATGAACAGCATAGTCAGAAGGCTGCCCAGGTCCAGGCGAAATCCGTCGGTTCCACCAAACCCGCTCTGGTCCGGACTAAAGCGGCGCGCGTAGCACCGGAACGCCCGCGTCCGTCCTATTGGACGACGTCCCTGCCATGGGGCGAAGGGACCCGTAGAAAATAATATCGAAAAAGGGACCTCGCATCGAGCTCATGCGACTCCCTTTTTTTACGGTCTTATTCATAAATAGAAGGAGAAGTGAGAATGGAAAAAGAATTGATTCACTTGGAGCACGTATCCAAGACCTATGATGGGCACAAGGTATTAGACGGCCTGGACCTGGCGATTTCGGAAAATGAATTTGTCACCCTCCTCGGCCCCAGCGGCTGCGGCAAGACGACGACGCTCCGCCTCATTGCCGGCTTTGAGACGCCTGATGAAGGGCGCATCCTCTTTGAGGGAGCCGATATCACCCAGCTGCCGCCGAACCGGCGCCAGGTCAATACGGTGTTCCAGAATTATTCTCTTTTTTCCCATATGGACGTCGCCGAAAATATCGCCTTCGGTCCGAAAATCCACGGCAAGTCCCGCGACTATATCCGCGACAAGATCCGCTATGCCCTGAAACTGGTCAACCTCGACGGCTATGAACATGCCAACATCGTCGACTTGTCCGGCGGCCAGCAGCAGCGCGTGGCCATCGCCCGGGCCGTCGTCAATGAGCCGCGGGTCCTGCTCCTGGACGAACCGCTGAGCGCCTTGGACCGCAAACTGCGGCGCAGTATGCAGCTGGAACTCATCAAGATCAAAGAGGAACTGGGCATTACCTTCGTCTTCGTCACCCACGACCAGGAAGAGGCCCTGAGCATGTCCGACACGGTCGTCGTCATGAACCAGGGCTATATCCAGCAGATCGGCACGCCGGAAAACATCTACAATGAACCGGAAAACGCCTTTGTTGCCGACTTCATCGGGGACAGTAACATCGTCGACGGCCTCATGGTCCACGATAAGCTCGTGCGCATTGCCGACTACGACTTCGACTGCGTCGACGTCGGCTTCGGGACCAACCGGCCTGTCGACGTCCAGATCCGGCCGGAAGACATGGAACTGCGTCCGCCTCAGGACGGCGGTTTCAACGGCGTCGTCACCAAGACCATCTTCGAAGGCATGACCTACAACCTCACTATCCAGGCGCGGGGCATCGAATGGCTGGTCAAATCGACGAAGCACTACCAGCCTGGCGACGAAGTCAGCCTCTGGGTGGACCCCTTCAACATCCAGATCATGAATAAACCGGAATCGGAAGACGAAAGGGCGATGGAAAATGATTAATTCAGCAGCGATCCGCAACCTCTTTGCCGCGCCGTTCCTCATCTGGGCGGTTCTGTTCATCTTCTGTCCCGTCGTGGCCATCGCCTGGTACGGCCTGACCGATGCCCAGGGGGCGATGACCTTGGCCAATATCAGCCTCATGACCCACTGGGAATACTTGAAGGCCCTGGAATTGTCCATCGTCCTGGCCCTCATCAGCACGGTCATCTGCCTCATCGTGGCCTATCCGCTGTGCCTCATCCTGACTGAGAAGAAGCGGGGAAAGGGCTCGCTCCTGTTCCTGCTCTTCATCCTGCCCATGTGGATGAATTCCCTGCTGACGACCATGGCCTGGCAGACGATTCTGGAAAAGAACGGCATCCTCAACCAGTTCCTGCGCCTCTTGTCCCTGCCCGACGTGAGCCTCATCAATACGCCGTCAGCCATCGTCATCGGCATGATTTACAATTTCCTGCCCTATATGGTCCTGCCCCTTTACGTGGCCCTGAGCAAGATCAACGGCAACGTCATCGCCGCTGCTCGCGATTTGGGCGCCAGTTCCTGGCAGACCTTCACAAAGGTCATCCTGCCCTTGTCCCTGCCCGGTGCCATCAGCGGCATCACCATGGTCTTCATTCCGTCGCTGACGACGTTCTTCATCAGCGGCCTCTTAGGGGGCAACAAGATCCTCCTCATCGGCAATATCGTCGAACAGGAATTTACCATGGCCTACGACTGGCACCTGGGCAGCGGCCTGTCGTTGGTGCTCATGGTCTTCATCGTCATCAACATGGCCGTGACGGCTTATTTCGACCGCAGTGAAGGGCAGGTGAAGAAGTGATGGAAAAAGTGAAGAAACTCTACGTCGCCCTGGTCGTCCTCTTCCTCTATGCGCCCATCGGCGTCCTCGTGGCCCAGTCCTTCAACGCCAGCCGCTACCGCGGTCACTGGACGGGTTTTACCCTGCAGTGGTATGGCGAACTCTTCCAGAATGAAGGCATCCTCGACGCCTTGCAGAACACCGTCACTATCGGCCTGTCGTCAGCGGCCATTGCCACCGTCCTGGGCCTCATCACCTGCATGGCCCTGCGCGGCATGGGCCGCAAACCGCGCTCGGTCTTCCTCGGCGTGGCCAGTATGCCTCTGCTCAATGCGGACATCGTCACGGGGATTTCCCTGATGCTCCTCTTTTTGGGCATGGGCCTGCGCCTGGGGTATGGTTCCATCCTCATGGCCCACGTCGTCTTCAACCTGCCCTATGTCATCCTGTGCATCATGCCCCAGTTCCTGTCCCTGGACCGCAGCTGCTATGATGCGGCCCGCGACCTGGGAGCGACGCCGTTCGTGGCTTTCCGCCGCGTCGTCCTGCCGGAATTGCGGCCGAGCCTCCTGGCAGGCTTCATGCTGGCCTTCACCATGTCTGCCGATGACTTCATCATTACTCATTTCACCAAAGGTGCCGGCATCGATACGCTGCCGACGAAAATCTATGCCGAACTGAAATTGGGCATCCATCCGGAAATGTACGCCCTTTCGACGTTAGTCTTCGTCTTCGTCCTGGTCTTCGCCGTCTTGCTCATCGTCAACCGCAAGCGCCTGACCCTGGGACGGAACTGGTAGGAGGTCTGTCATGAAATATATCCGCCTGATTCTGCTCGGCCTTTGCTGCATCCTGGCCTTGAGCGGCTGTGGCTTCTGGGAAAGTGAAGAAGACGGGGACAACGTCGTCTATGTCTATAACTGGGGGGACTATGTCGACCCGGACACGCTCAAGCAGTTCGAAGAAGAAACGGGCATCCGCGTCGTCATGGATGAATTTGATACCAACGAGAGCATGTATCCCCTGGTCGCAGCCGGTGCCGAACGCTATGACGTCATCTGCCCGTCGGACTACATGATCCAGAAGATGATCCACAACGATCTCTTGCAGCCCCTCGATTATTCCCAGCTGCCTAACGCCCGCCAGTACGTCGGCAAGCAGTTCTGGACCCAGTCCGAGTCCTTCGACCCGGGTAACCGCTATGCCGTCCCTTATTGCTGGGGCACGGTCGGCATCGTCTACAACCGGACCATGGTCGATGAACCTGTCGACAGCTGGTCCATCCTCTGGAAAGAGAAGTATAAGAATGACATCATCATGCAGGATTCGCCGCGCGATTCCTTCATGGTCGCCTTGAAGCGCCTGGGCTATTCCCTGAATACGACGGATCCCCAGCAGATCCAAGAAGCCCGGGAGATGCTCATTGTCCAGAAGCCCCTGGTCCAGGCTTATGGCATCGATGACGTCAAGGACAAGCTCGTCTCCGGCGAAGCGGCCATGGGCGTCGTCTTTTCCGGCGAAGCCCTGCGCATGATCCTGGAGAACCGCGACCTGGAATACGTCATCCCCAAAGAAGGGACCAACCTCTGGATCGACTCGTGGGTCATCCCCAAGAACGCCGAACACGTCGAGAATGCCCATAAATTCATCGATTTCATGAGCCGCCCGGACATTGCCCTGAAGAACTTCGAGTACCTGACCTATTCGACGCCCAATACGGCCGTTCCGGATATGGAAGAAGACGAAGACTATAAAGATAACCCTGTCGTCTTCCCGCCGGAAGAAGCTTACGCTGGTCAGGAAACATACAAGTATTTAGGTGAAGAAGGGGATAAACGCTATAACGATGAATGGATACAAGTAAAAGTGTGGTAAGCAAAAGGGACTGTGCATGATGGTCGAAACCATCATGCACAGTCCCTTTTCGTTAGCTGGTAGACACTAGTCGAAGGCTTTGCCTGTGAGCATTTCGTAAGCTTCTTTGTATTTGGCAATGGTCTTGTCGATGACGTCCTGGGGCAGGAGATAATCGCTGTCCGGGTTGGCTTTGAGCCAGTCGCGGACGAACTGCTTGTCATACGACGGCTGGCTCTGGCCGGCTTTGTAGCCTTCGAGGGGCCAGAAGCGGGAGCTGTCCGGTGTGAGCATTTCGTCGCCTAAGACGATATTGCCTTTGTCGTCGAGGCCGAATTCGAATTTCGTGTCGGCAATGATGATGCCTTTGGAAAGGGCGTATTCGGCACATTTTTTATAAAGAGCCAGGGTATAGTCGCGGATTTTTTCAGCGTATTCCTTGCCTTTTCCCGGGAAGGTCTTGTCGATGAAAGCGGCGCCTTCTTCGAGGGATACGTTTTCGTCGTGGTCACCGAGTTCCGCTTTCGTGCTCGGCGTGAAGATCGGTTCCGGGAGTTTTTCTGATTCTTTGAGGCCTGCCGGCAATTTGATGCCGCAAACGGTGCCGTCTTTCTGATAGCTTTCCCAGCCGCTGCCCGTGATGTAGCCGCGGACGATGCATTCCATGGGGATCATAGTCAGTTTCTGGCATTTCATACTGTTGCCGACGAACTGTTCCTGCTGGAAAAATTCCGGCATGTCAGCGTTGTCGACGGAAATCATGTGGTTCGGGATGATGTCCGACGTCATATCGAACCAAAACTTGGACATCTGCGTGAGGATGGCGCCTTTTTTGGTGATCTTGTTCTTGAGGATATGGTCGAAAGCGGAAATGCGGTCCGTTGCAACCATGATAATGCTGTCACCTGCGTCATAGACTTCGCGTACTTTACCGGATTTAAAAGGGGTGTATTCTTTCATCTTGTCTGGCCTCCATGATTCAGAACTTATTTTATTATGGTAGAACAGTATTATCATAGCATATTTTGGGGAAAGAAAAAAGGCTTTGTCATCAAAGGACAAAACCTTTTTTTTCGTGGTTCGTGGTTCGTGGCTCGTGGTTCGTGGCTCGTAGGGGACGCCCAGAGGGCGTCCCGCAAATCATGTATGCTTATTGCAAATAATAGGTCAAGTTGACGCTTTGGCTGAGGGTATTGGTGCCGGCTTCGACAGGCGTCGAATCGGCGGCTTCCATCTTGACGGCCCGCAGGCTCATGCCGGCTGCATAGACGCGGTTATACGAGGGGCTTGTGCCGGAAATGTTGATTTCCTTGACGGCGCCGAGCTGGCTGCCAGCGGCTTCCGCTGCGGCCTGGGCAGCGCGCTGACCGTTGTGGACAGCTTCTTTGATCAGGTTTTCTTTGATCTGGTCGGCGTGTTCATTGGTGAAACGTACGTTGTTGATCTGGTTGGCACCGAGACTGCCGGCCTTGTTGATGACCTGCGATACCATGGTCAGGTCGGTCAGTTTGACTTCCAGGTTGTTGCTTACCGTATACGACGTGACTTTCTGGCCTTTCATGTCGTAGTTCGGCGACATATAGAATCCCGTAGTCTTCATGTTTTCGGCCGGGATGCCCATGGCTTTCAGGGCATTGGTCACTTCATTCATGGCCAGGTTGTTCTTGGTCCGGGCCTGCTGGGCGTCGGCATCGGTGCTGGTCGTACCGATAGTGACATAGGCCGTATCCGGTGCGACTTCCTGCTGGGCATAGCCCGTGACGGTGACGACAGATGGTTCCGGGCCAGCTGCCAGGGACTGCGGGGCAGCGAGTACCAGGGACGACGCCAGCATGGCTGCGACGACCAGGCCTTTCAAGGGTTTATATTTCATAGGTAAGACCTCCTTTTCAATGTGGTTTCATTATACCATATCGGTGAATGTATGTCTATGTAGGACAAATAACGTATTTGTCTATGCCAAATATGACAAAAGTGTTGCATTTTTTTTCGTGGCGTACTATAATAGCCACAGATACATAGAAAAAGCTAGGGGAGCCTTCGGGCTGAGAAAAGTGACGGATTACACTTGACCCTTTACCTGATGCGGATCATGCCGCCGTAGGGAAGCTTTACGGGATTATAAAGCTCACCTGCGGAGGACCGTAGGGCGAGCTTTTTTTATTGCATTGGATTATTTTTTGTATAGGAAGGATGTTAGTAATGGATTACACAACACAGATGGATGCTGCCCGCAAAGGCATCGTCACGCCGCAGATGAAGATCGTCGCTGAAAAGGAACACATGCCTGTCGAAAAACTCATGGCCCTCGTCGCCAGCGGCAAAGTTGCCATTCCGGCCAACAAAGTCCACACCAGTCTGTCGCCGGAAGCCGTCGGCCAAGACTGCCGCACCAAGATTAACGTCAACCTCGGCGTTTCTCCGGAACACAACAACCATGAAGAAGAATTGCAGAAAGTCCAGAATGCCATCGACATGAAAGCCGAAGCCATCATGGACTTGTCCAACTTCGGCAAGACCCGTGAATTTCGCCGTAAACTGGTCAAGATGTCTACGGCCATGATCGGCACGGTCCCCATGTACGATGCTGTCGGCATGCTGGAAAAGGACCTGAAAGACATTACCGTCGATGAATTTTTCTCCGTCGTCGAACAGCACGCAGAAGACGGCGTCGACTTCATGACCATCCACTGCGGCATGAATCGCAAGACGGCTCAGCGCATCAAAGACAACCCGCGCCTGACCAACGTCGTTTCCCGCGGCGGCTCGCTGCTCTTCGCCTGGATGGAAATGAACAATCAGGAAAACCCGTTCTACGAATACTACGACCGTCTCCTCGACATCTGTGAAAAATATGACGTCACCTTGAGTCTCGGCGACGCTTGTCGTCCGGGCTGTACCCATGACGCTACCGATGCCGCACAGATTGAAGAACTCATTACCCTCGGCGAATTGACCAAACGCGCCTGGGCCCATAACGTCCAGGTCATGATTGAAGGCCCGGGCCACATGGTCCTCAATGAAATCGCAGCCAACATGAAAATTGAAAAACGCCTGTGCCACGGCGCTCCGTTCTACGTCCTCGGACCCCTGGTCACGGACATTGCACCGGGCTATGACCATATCACCAGTGCCATCGGCGGTGCTATCGCCGCTTCCTGTGGTGCCGACTTCCTCTGCTACGTCACACCGGCTGAACACCTGCGCCTGCCGACCGTCGACGACGTCAAAGAAGGCATCATCGCCGCCCGCATCGCAGCTCACGCTGCCGACCTGGTCAAAGGCATCCCGGGTGCCCAGGAATGGGATGACGCCATGAGTAAAGCCCGCGTCGACGTCGACTTCGACAAGATGATTTCCTTGTCCATCGATCCGGAAAAAGCCCGCCGCTACTACGAATCGAGCAAACCGGAATGTGAAGGCACCTGCACTATGTGCGGCAAGATGTGCCCGGCTCGCACGATGAAACGCATCCTCGCCGGCGAAGACGTTTCTATCCGCTAGGCTCCAGCTAAAATTTACCTCATAGATACTGAAAAAGGCCCGTCGCCATATGACGGGCCTTTTTCAGCTGCAGATCGCAGGTCGCAGGTGGCAGGCCGCAAAAACATACACGGCCCATGGCCTTGTGCGTAGGGGCCGACCCGGTTAGGGCGGCCCGCTGCGAAGTTCGACCACAGCCTATCCGAGTATATGGTCTAACTTATTGGGGTCACTACATCTACCATCATGCGAGGTCCCTTTTTTCTAATGTCCAGCAGCTTCGGCTGTCGGCTGGAATGCCTGGGCAGCTTCAGGGTTTTCGTTCATGGCGTCGATGCGGGCGCGGTATTTGCTGTCAGCGGCATAGCGTTTGTTTTTGTAGCGGCCGATGGTCAGGAAGGGAACGATGATGATGGCGATGGCTAAGTAACCGCAATAGCCGTAGCCGTATTTGATGATGTTGGTCAGGCCGGCAACGGAGACGGTCATGGAAGCGATGATGATGAATAAGGTGACGATAGCCGAGCGGGTAACGGTGTTGCGGCTGATTTTCTTCAGGCATTTCGTTTCCGAGAAGCGGGCCGTGAAACCGAAGACCGTCGTGACACCTGTCGAGATGAGGCACAGCAGTAAGAAGGCGCTGTAGGCAATGGTCAGCCAGGACAGGCCCATGGCTTTGCAGCTGGTCAGGGTCGGTAAGGGCGATTTGCCGTAGATGCCGGTCCAGCCTAAGAGCATGCAGACAGCTAAGGTCAGGGCGATGGCGTTCATGGCGAAGGAGAACCACATGGACGTGGCACAGTTCTTACGGGTGACTAAGGGCGTGCCGACGACGATCATCGTCGGGATGACGACGCACTGGAAACCGGAATAGGTGAAAGCGTGGAGAATGGCTGTCGGTACTTTGCTGAAGCCGTTCGTGGCGAAATCCTGGGCCATGGCAGCCGTGAAGAACTGCGTCCCTTCAATGGAACCGCCCATGTAGATGCCGACGGAGAAAATCATGATGACCATGGCTAAGATGGCCATGCCCATGTAGGTCGTGGCCCGACGTACCAGGCCGGCACCGAAGATGGTCAGGAAGAAGATGATCGTGCCGACGATGCCGATACCGGCGTAATAATTGAGGCCCGTCTGGGCATTGATGGCCGAGGCGGCGCCGGAAATCGTAGCCGATACGGCCATTAAGACCATGATATAGAAGAAGGCTTCGAAGAGGTATTCAATGCCTTTGAAGGGGCTGTATAAGTTCTGGAATAATTGACGGTAGCTCGTGAGGTGACGGGAATTGTACATGTTCATGGCTTCCTTGATGGTCAGCGTGAACAGCAGCATGGTGATGATAGCCGTAATCGGGCCGAGCCAGCCGAGGCTGACGAAGTAGACGTTTTCCTGGTTGCCCGTAGCGAAACCGCCGCCGGCGTGAGAACTGAATAAGACGGCACCGACGGAAAAACACATGCTCAGTGAAGCGGCTTTGATCGATGAAATATTAGCCATAAGATTTTCCTCCTTTTAGGACAATGGAGAGAAACGAAACGCCTTCCGTCTCTCTACACGAAGCGTTGAAGAGAGACGAAAGGCGTTGTAATCCTTCCGCGGTACCACTCTGTTTCATCCTTTATGGATGCACTCTCGGATACGGCCATGGCGATATCCACGCTCTGTAACGGGAGTTCCCGTATCGGCCTACTTCATTCAGCCTTTCCGCTCAGCAATGAGTTCGGTCCGGAATCGATACTGCCTCACACCAGCCGGCAGCTCTCTGGAAACGATAGACTCAGACGTACTATTTTGCGTCATCGCGTTTGTGACGTTTATCAGTTGATGGTGCTATGATAGCATCATCACTTAATAAAGTCAAGAATAAAACATAATATTTTTTGAAATAATTCCAATAAACGTTTAAGTTTAAGGTTTAACTTAAACAACAACTAAGTCGCGTCGATACTGGATTTTATGGTATAATATAATTGTCGTTTTTGTGGATTCCACAGGGACGTGGATTGAAATTGTAACGTTGAATAGTAAGTGAGGTGGAAACCTGCCGTATGCTAACCCTGCGGCAGGTTTTTTCTATAGCTATTAAATTACTAATCAACATTACAGAATTATATATTGATTTTCTATGGTGAAAGAGGTATACTAACCATATAAAATAGATTACCGAATTAAGACAGGGCATCTTGGCTATCCGTATATGTAACCCGGTCATACCGAACTCTGTCAAGACTGATTTATAGAGAGAAAGTGGTGCGAAGCGGCATCACACATAAAATATATCGGGGTTCCGCGCAGGCCTTACTTTCTATAAAATTAAGCAATATCCAGATAATTAACTCAAAAAATTAGATTGGCTTTCTCTCAGTTCGCAATATAGATGATAGAAAAGCAGGCGATGACTGAGTTAATTTGAAGACTGTCGCACCCTTCATGGGTGCGTGGATTGAAATCTGATAACTGGACACTGATTGACGACAAGACCTGTGTCGCACCCTTCATGGGTGCGTGGATTGAAATCGGGATGCCGGCAAACATATCGACGACATCCGCGAGTCGCACCCTTCATGGGTGCGTGGATTGAAATGATGGGACGAAATACATTGTCGTCGACAACCAGCAGTCGCACCCTTCATGGGTGCGTGGATTGAAATTTCACGGCGCCTGTGACGCCATGCCATGCCTTAGAGTCGCACCCTTCATGGGTGCGTGGATTGAAATAATATCAAACAGAACACGGCTGCGGCCTGGCTGGAAGTCGCACCCTTCATGGGTGCGTGGATTGAAATTGAAACCATGACGGATTTCCTCACAGATGCATACGTCGCACCCTTCATGGGTGCGTGGATTGAAATTGGTTGGCTGTGATGCTTGAAGAAAGCGGCACGTCGTCGCACCCTTCATGGGTGCGTGGATTGAAATAGTTGAAGTACGACTTTATCCGAGTCTTGATGAAGTCGCACCCTTCATGGGTGCGTGGATTGAAATATAGAAACCCCTCCTAGTCTTTTGGAAAATCACGCAGTCGCACCCTTCATGGGTGCGTGGATTGAAATCCGTGTGCGTCCGCCGGATGAGATTTCCGCGCCGTGTCGCACCCTTCATGGGTGCGTGGATTGAAATGTTGCTGATAAAAGCTAGTTCCACTAACACAGCAGGTCGCACCCTTCATGGGTGCGTGGATTGAAATATCGGGCCAGGGCAAGAAGAGCTGTCTTTTAAACTGGTCGCACCCTTCATGGGTGCGTGGATTGAAATATGAGGTAGACCCTTTTCATACGACCGTAAGCATCGTCGCACCCTTCATGGGTGCGTGGATTGAAATGAGGACCGCGGACGACGTTTCACGCGAAATCCGATGTCGCACCCTTCATGGGTGCGTGGATTGAAATTCCGATGCCGTGGCTAAGTACCTCGACCGGATTGGCGTCGCACCCTTCATGGGTGCGTGGATTGAAATGCTGTCTACCATCTCCCATAAGTCAGCACCATTGACGTCGCACCCTTCATGGGTGCGTGGATTGAAATTTGCTGGTTGTCGCCGAAGCTTTTATCCGGCTACTGTCGCACCCTTCATGGGTCCGTGGATTGAAATCACATGGAGGCTCCGCCTTGTACGGATACTTACAAGTATCACCTTTCATGGGAAAAAAGAATGTTAACTTGCTTTAGATTGTTCGGGCAAAATTACTGCGGAAGAGAATCTTCAATGGTGAGAATCCGTATTGGGATGGGGAAATGTTTTTATGGATCAGCAGTCGAATTTTACAATATAATGAGGGGGTGTCTGTTATGGAATACGATGAAGATGATTTTTTGATGATTTCAGGGATACAACATTTTTCATTTTGTCCTCGACAATGGGCCTTGATTCACATCGACCAGGTTTGGGATGAAAACATGAAGACGATGGAAGGCAATATTATCCATGAAAATTGCCATAATTCAGATTTTATAGAGAAGCGTGGTGAAATTCTTATTTCTCGCGGGATTCGGATTGCTTCAAGGACTTTAGGTGTAACTGGACAATGTGATGTGGTGGAATTTCACCGGGATGATGATGGTGGAGGTCGTTTATATGGACATAATGGCTTATGGCTTCCATTTCCTATTGAGTACAAACGAGGGAAAACAAAGGATATTAATGCAGATCGTCTTCAACTATGTTGCCAAGCGATGTGTTTAGAAGAGATGTTAGGTGTTTCTATATATCAAGGGGCTTTATATTATCACGAAACACATAGAAGGGAACCTGTTGAGCTAACAGAACCTTTACGCCAAGAAGTTAGAAAAATGCTGGAAATGATGCATGATTATTTTAAACGCGGATATATTCCCAAAGTACGGCCTAAAAAGGGCTGCCCCAGTTGTTCTTTGAAAGAAATCTGCCTACCCGTTATTTGTAAAAAGAAGTCTGCCCAACCGTATTATGAAGCTATGTTAGGAAGCGACGACGTATGAGAAAACTATTGAATACATTATATGTCATGACTCCAGAAACGTATCTGGCATTGGAAAACGATAATATTATCATTTTACTGGATGAAAAAGTCTTGGGGAAATTTCCACTCCATACGTTGGAACAGATTGTTTATTTTGGCTATAAAGGGGCATCTCCGGCCTTGATGGGGGAATGTGCTAAAAGAAATATAGGTCTTTATTTTTATCGCCCCAATGGCAGGTTTTTAGCCAGAACAGTGGGTACGACGCAAGGAAATGTTTTGTTGCGAAAAGAGCAGTATCGTTGTTCTGATGATGAAATACGAAGCTGCCAAATCGCCAAATATTTTATTGTTGGAAAAATATTCAATTCCCGCAGTGTACTGGAAAGAGCCAAACGGGATCATCCTATGAGTTTTGATATACAATCTTTGAAAGAAATCAGCTCGTCGTTACTTCGGTTGGCAAAGGAGGCCAGGAAGTGTTGTGATTTAGACAGCTTACGCGGTTACGAAGGAGAAGCGGCCAGCTTGTATTTTTCAGTATTTGATCATCTGATTTTACAAAATAAGAAAATTTTTTCTTTTAAACAACGGATGAAACGACCGCCTAAGGATTCTGTCAATGCGTTACTTTCTTTTTGTTATACTATTTTGGCAAATGATTGTGCTTCTGCCTTGGAAGCGGTGGGACTCGATGCTTATGTAGGCTTCCTACATCGTGACCGGCCGGGACGTATTTCATTGGCCTTGGATCTAATGGAAGAACTTCGTAGTATCTATGCGGACCGTTTTGTCTTAACATTGATAAATAATCGCAAAATCAATGCTAGTGCCTTTGAGCGACAAGAAAATGGAGCCGTATTGTTGAATGATAAAGGCAGGAAAATTTTCCTGACAGATTGGCAAAATCGTAAGAAAGATATCATCAAACATCCTTTTTTAGATGAAAAAATACCTTGGGGATTGGTGCCTTTTGTGCAGGCACAATTATTGGGAAAGGTATTACGTGGTGACTTAGATGTATATCCTTCGTTTTTATGGAAATGAGATGAGCCTATGTTGGTATTAGTAACTTATGATGTCAGTACGGAAGATGATGCTGGAAAACGGCGACTGCATCAGGTGGCTAAACAGTGCGAAAAGTACGGACAGCGGGTACAGAATTCAGTTTTTGAGTGTCTGTTACAGCCAGATGAATTGATGCTGTTGAAACATCAGTTGATTAAAATTATGGATGAAAATAAAGATAGCATCCGATTCTATAACCTCGGTAAAAAATATCAATCAAAAATAGAGCACTATGGGGCTAAAAACACGTATGACCCTGAAGACGTATTGATTTTCTGATTTCCAAAAGATGTATTCAGAATCTTACCCAGTCCCTTTCATAACCACTTAAAAAGGGACTGTCCAACCTTATGGGTACAGTATAATTTTTAATCCCATACGACAAACGATGAACGACCTACGATCAACGGAAAAAGAGGCTGTCTTAATGCGACAGCCTCTTTTTCCTACTTATCCCGGGAAAGATTGACTTCTTTCAAGGGGATGAGGTGGGTCTTATGTTTGATTTTATGATAGAAGAAGACGGCTAAGAAGACAGGGATGCCGATGTAGGCTACGCTGGCTCCGTACCAGTCGATTTCAGCGCCTGTGAAGGCCGAGTAGTTCTGGCCGGCCGTGACGATGATGCACATGATCAGGGCCAGGAGGGGGCCGAAGGGGAACCACGTGGCTTTATAAGGCAGGTCTTTCAAGTCCTTGCCCTGGGCGACGTAGGCCCGGCGGAAACGGAAGTGGCAGATGGCGATGCCTATCCAGGTGATGAAACCGGCCATGCCGCTGATGTTGACCAGCCAGTCATAGGCTTTGCCTTCGCCGATGAGGGACGTCAAGAAAGCGGCCAGGCCGAAGACGACCGTAGCGAACAGGGCATACGACGGGACGCCGCGCTTGTTCAGCTTGAGGAAGCATTTCGGAGCCTGTCCCGTTTCAGCCATGGCGTAGAGCATACGCGTCGAAACGTAGAGGCCCGAGTTGCCGGCCGACAGGACGGCGGTCAGGATGACGGCGTTCATGATGGAAGCGGCTGCGGCCAGGCCGAAGCGTTCAAAGACCAGCGTGAACGGGCTGATGGAGATGTTTTCGATGTTCGTGTTGAGCAGGTTCGGGTCCGTATAGGGGATGAGGAAACCGATGACCGTGAAGGCGCCTAAATAGAAAATCAGGATACGCCAGAAGATGGAGTGGACGGCGCGGGGCACGTTCTTTTCCGGATCTTCACTTTCACCGGCTGCGATGCCGATCATTTCCGTCCCCTGGAAGGAGAAACCGGCGACCATGAAGATGCCCAGCATGGCCGTGAAGCCGCCGACAAAGGGGGCTTCGCCGATGGTCCAGTTGGTAAAGCCCGGCGACGGTTCCGGCCCGAGGCCCAGGATGAGCAGCGTCCCGGCGAAGAGGAAGACCAGGACGGTCAGGACCTTGATGCCGGCGAAGATAAATTCGCTTTCGCCATACGAACGGGTCGACAAGTAGTTGAGGACGAAGAGGATGATCAGGAACAAGCCGCTCCAGATGGCAGCCGGTACGTCGGGGAACCAATACTTCATGATCAGGGCGCCGGCGACGAGTTCGGCTGCTACCGTGATGGCCCAGTTGAACCAGTAGTTCCAGCCCAGGGCAAAGCCCAGGGATTTATCGACATAGCGGTTGGCATAGGTTTCAAAAGAACCGCTGACCGGCAGGTACGACGCCATTTCGCCGAGGCCCGTCATGAGGAAATAAACCATGATGCCGATGAGGGCGTAAGCCACGAGGGCGCCGCCAGGACCTGCCGAGCTGACCGTTTCACCGCCAGCGACGAATAAGCCCGTGCCGATAGCGCCGCCGATGGCGATCATGTTCATGTGGCGGGCTTTCAGGCTGCGGCGCAGCCCCTGCTGCTGTTGAGTTTCTTCCATGCAAAATCACAACCTTTTTTTACAGAATTGATAAATAAAATCTAAAAAAACTCATACCTTTACATTATAAAGGAAGAATCGGGCTCTGACAAATGGAGATTCTGCATGGACATAAATCGTTTATGCGATTAATGGATTATAGGGATTGGCCGCAGTTTTTTTACTATGTTATAATAAGGATATTAATTGCAGAAGGGAAGGGCAGTGTATGGATTTAGAAGAATGTCGCCGGGAAATCGACGTATTGGACCGGGACTTGACGAAAATATTGGAACGGCGCATGCAGGTCGTCGCCGAAGTCGCCGCCTATAAGAAGGAACATCATATGGAAATCTACGACCCCCGTCGGGAACGGCAGGTCCTGGATAAAATCGCCAATTTGACGGTCCAGAAGGAATTGTCGCCGTATCTTCGGCGTATTTATCAGTGCATCATGGACGAAAGCAAGAAATACGAACGGGAGCATATGGGGTTGTGAAGATGGAACAGATTGTAGTACGAGGCATTGCGGAACGCCTCTTATTTGAAGCGCCCGACTCGGATTACCGCGTCTTCCGCCTTCATGACGAAGCCGACGACGCGACGTATACCGTCACCGGCCATGGGACGAAACCTCTTGTCGGCGACCGCCTGGAAATCAAGGGCCACTGGGTCCAGCATAAGCGCTATGGCCGCCAGTTCGCCGCCGACGGCTGGAGCCGCATCATCCCTGAATCGGTCGACGGCATCGAACGCTTCCTGGGAAGCGGTGCCGTCAAGGGACTGGGGCCGGCCCTGGCTCATCGCGTCGTCGCGGCCTTTGGCAAGGACACGATGAAGATATTGGAAAGGGACCCGCAGCGGCTCCTGGAAGTCGAAGGCATTGGCCCGAAGAAACTGGCCGTCATTACGGAGTCCTTCTACGAAGAGAAACAGGTCAACGACATCGCCTACGACCTGGAACAGCATGGCGTCGCCGGGCGCTACGCCGGCAGGCTCTTGCAGAAATACGGCGATGACGTACACTATGTCCTGACGGAAGAACCGTACCGCATGATCGCCGAAATCGACGGCATCGGTTTCAAGACGGCCGACCAGATGGCCCTGGCCTATGGCATGGACCGGCAGGACCCGCAGCGCCTCAGCGCCGGCCTGACCTATGTCTTGCAGACCATGACCCAGAACGGCCACGTCTGCATCCCCGATGCGGAATTGGTCCGCCGGGCGGCTTTCATCTTACAGGCCGATGCCCTGGGGCTGCACGATATCCTGAAGGAAGCGATCGAAGTGGGCCAGCTCTGTACGGCCGATTTCCAGGGGACCGTCTATGTCTATACGCCGGAAGCCTATGAAGAAGAAAATTATATTGCCCGGCGCATCCAGGACATGGCAGCCATGAAGCCCCTGGCCATGAAGACCCATGTCCAGCTCTTCCTCGACCGCTGGCAGGATTCGTGCCACTTTGAACTGGCCGATAAGCAGCGCGAAGCCGTCGAAAAATCGCTGGAATCGGGCATGACGGTCATTACCGGCGGTCCCGGGACGGGCAAGACGACTGTCGTCCAGACCATCATCCGCCTGGCCGAACAGGAAGGGCTGCGCATCCTCCTCTGTGCACCGACCGGGCGGGCCGCCAAGCGCCTGGCCGAAACGACGCAGCGCAAGGCCAAAACCATTCACCGCCTGCTCATCCCCGACGGTCGTCAGGGACGGATCCAGGTCTTTGAATACAACGAAACCAAGCTGCTGCCGGCCGACCTGGTCATCGTCGATGAAGTCTCTATGCTCGACATGGAAATGATGTACCATCTCCTCAGTGCCTTGAAACCGCAGTGCCGCTGCATCCTCGTCGGCGACGCCGATCAGCTGCCGTCGGTCGGGGCCGGTGCCGTCCTGCATGACATCATCGCCTCGGGACAGGTCCCGGTCGTCCGCCTGGATACGATTTTCCGTCAGCAAGAAGGAGGGCGTATCGTGACCAATGCCCACCTCATCAACAGCGGCCGTCTGCCCGTCGTCAATGAAGACCCGGAATTTCGCTTCGTTGAAATCGAAGACGAAGCCCAGGGGGCCGAGAAGATAAGCGCCCTCTATAACAGCGAGCTCCTGGAAACGGGGGATAAGTTCGCCGTCCAGGTCCTGTCGCCGATGTACAAGAACCCTTGCGGCGTCGACAACCTCAATCAGCTCATCCAGGGGCGGTTCAACCCGCTGGCTGAAGGAAAAGGCGAGCTGAAGGGGAAGAACGTGATTTTCCGTGTCGGAGACAAGGTCATGCAGAAGCACAATGACTATGAAAAAGGCGTCTTCAACGGTGATATAGGGGAAATCTTTGCCATCCAGAAGGATATGGTTTATGTCCGCTATCCCGAACAGGACGTCAAGTACGAAGGGCAGGAAGTCGATGAGATTACCCTGGCCTATGCCATTACCGTCCACAAGAGCCAGGGCAGCGAATACCACACGGTCATCATGGCCCTGGTCAATAGCCATGCCATCATGCTCCAGCGTAATCTCTTTTATACGGCCGTCACCCGGGCCAAGCGGAAAGTTATCCTCGTCGGCAGCAAGCGGGCTGTCCAGACCGCCGTCCAGAACCAGCGCACGAGCCGCCGCTTCACGCTGCTCATCCCGCGCCTGCAAGGAGAGCTCATCGTCTAGGGAGGGAAGGCTATGTCCCTGATTACACACCTTTTCAATCTCTTATACCCGCCGCGCTGTCCGGCCTGCGGGGCCCTGGTAGCCCGCGACGGCGACTGGTGCCCGTCCTGCCTGGCCGCTGTCTGGCATCCCCGGCGCATCAACAAGCCGGCGGCAGTGAGGCACCTCGCCGCTTGTTACTGCCTGGCCGATTACCGCGGCGCCATGCGCCACATCCTGCACGACATCAAATATAACGGCAAACAAGGGAAGTGCCGGGCCTGCAGGGTATTGCTCGACCGCTTTCCCTGGCCGGAACGGTTCGACCGCATCGACCGGGTCGTACCCGTCCCGCTGGCACCGGAAAAATTGCAGCGCCGCGGTTTCAACCAGGCCGAAGCCCTCTTTCGCGACTGGGCTTCGGTCCGCTGGGATTGGTGCGACGCCTTGCAGCGCCTGCGGCCGACGAAAGTCCAGTGGCAGCTCTGCCGGGACGAGCGGAAGGAGAATGTCCACGATGCCTTTGCCGTCAAAGAAACCGTCCCCGTCCAGGGAAAACACATCCTCCTCGTCGACGACATCTTCACGACCGGCGCGACCTTAGAAGCCTGCGCCCAGGCGCTGATAAAAAAAGGCGCCACCAGCGTGACAGGACTCGTCATCGCCAGCGGCGCACCGTAAAATGAACGCAGTTCGCAGACGGCCGGCCGCAGGTCGCCGCGGTCCTTCGGATCGCAAAAAAAACGGCCCGTGGGCCGTATGCGTAGGGGCTCGCATGTGGCGAGCCCGTTAGGGAGATTCTATCACAGCCCATTCGAGTATAATAGCAGGCCTTTACGAACCACGAGTCACGATTTTTTCCACGAGCCGAGGGTCACTCGAGGCGATGTTGTTAATCAGAATTTGTCGCCGCGCAGCGGCATTTGAGTCCGAGGAGACCTGCGACCTGCGGCCAGCGAACGGTGTGCCGCTAGGCCTCAATTTACATTAACGTTTCCTTAAATATTCGGAAATTCGATTAAAGGACGATTAAGTTTTCCAGAACCATTCTTTTTCTGTTGTATCATGGAACTATCAAGGATATATCCTTTTCGTGGTTCTTCATGATATAATAAAGAAAGGAAGGGTGAATCTGTTGAAAGAACAACTGACTGCCAATGAAATCCGCTATCGTACTTATTTTCCCGAGCTGACGGAAAAGAACTTCAATCCCATGAATGATGTCTTGTTCAAGTTCATCTTCGGACGGCCGGAACGAAAACTCATTACCATTGATTTCCTCAAAGCGAATCAGTGACATGACAAAAATGGAACGCTGGCTGGCTTACTTTGCCAATCAGCTCAGTGATGACGAAATGGGGGAACTGATCATGAGCGATGAAGCCATCCATAAAGCCGTAGATGCGGCCCGGACCTTCTTGCAAAACGATGCCGAACGCCTGGCCTACATCAACCGCGAACTAGCCATCCTAGACTATAACTCGGATCATCGCGATGCTTTTGAGGATGGTAAGGCTGAGGGGCGTAAAGAAGGCGAAGCAAAGGGCCGTAAAGAGGGAGAAGCCAAGGGGCGCGAAGAAGGTCAAGCCATCGCTGATGAACGCTGGTCCATGTTAATGCAACGACTGTTGGGAGAACAGCGTTACGACGATGCGAACAAAGCGGCTGCTGATGCTGGTTTTCGTGAAAAACTTTTTAAGGAATACGGCATTTAGCCGATAGAAAAGGGACTGTTGCGTGAAAGCATAGGCTGTCATGCAAAGTCCCTTTTTGGATTCAGAAGCGGCTCCGCCGCGATAAACTCATGAAATAAACTAAACGCAAGTGCAGATGGCAGTTCGCTATGGTCCTGCGGACCCAAAAATTTCACGGTCATCGGCCGTATCTGTAGGGGCTCGCACGTGGCGAGCCCGTTAGGGAGATTCCATCACAGCCCATTCGAGTATAATGGCAAGTTTTTACGAACCACGAATCACGAACAACGAGCCACTGCTTTTTTTACGACTCAGATGCGGCTTTGCCGCGACAGACTCAAATTGACAACGACGCTTCGGGATACCCTCGGCGCGTAGCGGGACGCCCTCCGGAATATCCTCCGGGTCGTCCCCTGCGGTATCGCAGACAGGCGATGAATGGGAAGTGATTCGCCGGCCGCATAATGAGAGCGGCATAAACATCAAACTTTCAACTTCAAACTCAAAAAAGCGGTTGTCTTTATACGACAGCCGCTTTTTTTGCTGCTTCCCGTACCGCTGTAACGCGTTACCTATAAAGAAAAGAGAAGAAGAGAAAGGGAAAGGAGAGGAGACTAAAAAATATAGGGAGAATGTCCGCAGCGTGTGGATTTTTTCTCTTATATAGATAGAAGGCCGGAAGGGCTAAACGGAAACGAGGTGCTTGCAATGAAGAAGCTGCAATGGCTTAAAACCAGGAAGGGACTGTTTTCGGACCCCCGCATTTTATGTCTGATGAATCAAGCGAACGGCGATTCGTATATCGTGTTATGGTTTTTCCTGAAGGACATGGCCGGAACGGTTAACGACAACGGCCTTGTCTACGTATCGGGCCAGGAAGCCATGACGACGCAGCTCATTGCCAAGTGTCTGCACCGTCGCCGGCCGTTTATCGAAAAAGGATTAGCTTTGTTAGAAAAACTGGAGCTCATCGAACGTGACGGAAACGGCATGATCCGCATTGCTATCTGGGATGAACTGCAGGACTTCCAGCGTGACGAGAGGAAGCGGGAGCAGACAAAAGAACGGGTCCGCCGTTACCGTGAGAGGCAGCGGCTGGCTCAGCCGTCAGATAAAGCGATGGATACAGAAGCCGCTTCACCCGTGATAGAACAAAATGTTTATGAGGGTGAGCCCGTGACGACGCCGAAAGCCATGCGGGATTATGCGTCAGTCCAAAAATACCAGACCCTTTTCGGGCCTATGCAGGGGGATTTTGCCCGGCAGCTGGTCGATTTGGAAACTGCATGGGGCAGTGAAGCAACGTGTATCGCTATCGAACTGGCCCATGAAAATGGGGTCAACAACATCAAGTATATACAGGCTATCTTGAAGAACAGCAACGGCCATCCTATGAAGAAGGAGGACGCTTATGAACGTAAACAGAGAGAATGTTACGAACACCTTGATGCGGTGTTACATGAAGCCCGGAGAGAGAAATTGCAACGACTACAAGCTGAAGATGCTCGAAGAAATGCTGCCCGAAACGATGACGGCGCAGGAAGCGGAATCTCTTTTGCATCGCTTGTTAAAACGATGTAAGTTCGAGCCGTCCATTGCCGAAGTCATGGAAGAATGGTACGCCATCGTCCGCGAGAACCGCCGTCCTCAAGTCTTCCGGCCCGGAACGGCGCAAACCGTACCCCAGCGCCACATCAATCGGCTGAAAGATACGCGGCAGGCGTTACTGGAAGGGCGTCCCATCGAAGGGCTGAACTTATCTAAAGAACTCATCCGCTTCGCCCGCAGTTTTTTCCCGGAAATCAGTCTGCCTGTCATCGAACGGAACCGCTTGGAAATCTCTAACTGCATGACCGACAGGCAGAAAGATTTGGAACGGAAAGACGGCTATATGACCTATATGAAGCTTAACAAAAACGGCGTCATCACGCTGTATATGTCTAAAATTCAATGAGAGAAAGGAGACGAGAATGAACCGGATATTAAGATTTTTGAGGAACCTTGACAAAAGGAAGCTCATTTTCATCTTGCAGAGAGCCAGTGCTGTATTGCTGCCGATTAGGCCCTATCCAGACTGCGGACGCGGGCACTGCCTCTGTCCGGCCGTAAAACACAGGCCTATGCAGGGTATCGCCATCGGAGGAACGACCGCCAGCGTCCATATGAAGCAGTAAGGGGAAAGCCATATTTATCGAAAGGAGTGCTATGAAAGTATATCTCAATGCCGGGCACGACCGGCAGCTTGATCCGGGCGCCGTCAATCGCCGCCTGAATCTGCGTGAATGTGATGCAGCCTATGAATTAGCCCTGGGCGTCCAGCAATATTTAGAACGAAATGGAATAGCCGTCGTCTTTGGTCAGGACGATGACCTCTATCATATCTGTGACCAGGCCAACCAGACGGAATGTGATCTCTTTGTGTCCATTCATTTTAACGCCTATAACGGCAGGGCCAGCGGGACGGAAACCTTGATTTCCGGGTCCACCGGCAGCCTCATGCTGGGGCATTGTATCCAGACCAATTTAAAAGCTGTCCTCAACCTGCCCAACCGGGGACTCAAAGAACGGCCAGGACTCTTTGTCCTGCGAAATACGGTCATGCCTGCCGTCCTCGTCGAAGTCTGCTTCATCGATAACGACTTCGACTGGCGCCGCTACGACGCCCACCGCGACGAAGCGGCCCGGGCCATTGCGACAGGCATCATACAGTACCCGCACCAGATGCAGGGCGCCCAGGCGGCATAAAAGAGAAGGCAGGCCGCCGCGGTCCTGCGGATCGTAAAAAATACACGGCCCGTGGCCTTGTTCGTAGGGGCTTCCGCGTGGGAAGCCCGCTAGAGAGATTCGACCACAGCCTATCCAGGTATAATGGCAGGCTTTTACGAGCCATTCGTCATAAATTCCGGATATGCACAGGATTCACGAGGGACGCCTTGTCCAGGACGTCCCCTACGGTATCGCATGCAGGCGATGAATAAATGAACGCAGTTCGCAGGTGGCCGGCCGCAGGTCGCCGCTGTCCTGCGGACCGTAAAAAAACATGGCCAACGGCTGTATGCGTAGGGGCCGACCCGGTCAGGGCGGCCCGCTGCGAACAGTTGGTCATTATCTATCTGGACCATGTGACATGGTTTGGCGAATGCGGCCTGCGAACGGCGGGGGCGCCAGGCTCCAAACTTGAATCACGAGCTATGAAGGCTCTTCACATACAAAAAAGAAAGGAGGAATGAACTATGGCAGCAGAACGCAAAGCGATTTCCGGCAAGTTAAAGCTGGTCATCAGCTACAACGACGAAAATGACAATCTGTGCGAAAAATCCGTACAGATGC